>JGI24003J15210_10001524_pt1 | contig 10176 bp, 11 predicted proteins | sample LinPmetageLP28_FD_15210 | JGI IMG/M metagenome (IMG submission 15210)
CATATAAAAAATCAGATCATAGAAAGCTAGCAGAGGGTGCGTTAAAAGCTGGACTTACAGTAGGAGGAGCAGCAGTAGGTGTAGGTGTAGTAAGAACTGCAGTACCACCTATTTTAAAGTATGGTGGTAAAGCTATAGTAGGTGCAGGTAAACTTGCATATCAAGCTGGATCAACAGGTTTAGGTATTACTAAAGTACCTGGTATAATTAAATCAATTCCAGGGGCAGCTAGATCAGCTGGTAGTGCTATTAAAAATCTACCAAGCAATGTAACATCAAGAGCAAATAATGTAATAAAGGGATTGCAACCGAACTTAGGTAACATAGGTAAAGGAATGGATTTAAATATATCTGGACCTAAAACATTATCAAGAACAGCATCATTACCTACAAAGAGTGTTACGTTTGCTACATCTCCTTATAACTCACCTAAAATTGTAACAGATACACAGAGTACTGGTAGAAGAACTGCAGCAATTAAAAAGAAATTTAAGTCTAATTTACCTGTAGATGTAAAACCTTCACAACTTCCTAGCACAAGAGGACCTAGTACTTTTATACAAACTGGTAGTACTGCGAAAAATCCTACATCAGGTCTAATGGAACCTATAGTAAAAGAAGTTAAAGGACCTAAAGTAAGTAGAGGTTCTGTTTCTAATGTAAAAAATGCTAGTAATGTAACAAATACTAGTCGTTCTAGTAATAGAAAAATACAAGGTATAGCAAATAAAGCTGAAAAAGCATTAAGTTCTAAAGCTCAAAGAGGTGCTAGCAATAAAGTACTTAAACAAACCGCACTTAAAGCAGGAAAAGATATAGCTGCACAGCAACAAAAGACTGTTGTTAAACAAGGTCTTAGATATGGAGCAAAGAAAGCAGCTAAAAGAGTTGCTGCTAGTAGTTTAGCATTAATACCAGGAGTAGGAATACCTTTAGCTGCAGCAGCAAATGCAGCACTAACAGCCAATGACATATATACAGTTGGTAAAGCAGTCAAACGAAGAACATCATAAGATAACCGAAATAGGAGAGTAAATGGCTAAGGAAGTAAAAGTCAATTTGAAAGAACAGGCTACCAGTCAAATGGAAGCTATGGTAGAGCAACACAATGGTTTAGTTACTGAAATACAAGAAGCTAACGGACGATTAACTGAAATTAAAAATATGATTATAGAGCATCAAGGATATATGAAAGGCCTAGAAGCATGCGAAGAATCATGTGAGGAGAAAAAATAATGGGACCAATATTAGGTAAGATACTTGCAAAGCTTGGTACTGAGAAACTGTTAAAAGCTATCGTATTACATTTAGGGGAAGCACTAGTTGCTAGATCTTCTAATAAATTAGATGATAAGTTATTTGCAGAAATTAAAAAAGCTTTAGCATAATAGTTAATTAATAATAGGAGGTTTCGTTGAAACTAGAAAAACGTGGTATAGTAATACCTGATCAGCATTATCCATTAGAAGATAGAGCTGCAGTAGAGTGTGTTAAAAAAGCAATCTTGAAAATTAAACCTGATGTATTTGTAAACTTAGGTGATGTTGGAGAGTGGGAGTCTGTATCTGCTTGGAGATATAAAGACAAGAAGTTACCACCTTTAGAGTTTCAACTTCCTATTGTAAATGAAGATATAAGATTAGTAAATGAAGGACTGGATGAGTGGGATGAGTTATTGGAAAAAGTTGGATGTAAAGAAAAGTATTTACTTCAAGGTAACCACGATCTCTGGTTGGATAATTTTGCTAACAAGTATCCTTATCTTAGTGATTACAGCTTTTTTAAAGCATGTAAAATCAAAGAAAGAGGATATACTTACACAGAATACAACCTACCTATCCAAGTAGGTAAGTTGGTATTCTTTCATGGTGCGTTTGCAACAACATATCATGCAAAAAAACATTTAGAAACGTATGGAGAAAATGTAATGTATGGACACGTACATGACATACAGCGTCATACTATGACAAAGCTTAATAGTAATATAGGTGCTTGGTCTATGGGGTGTTTAAAAGATATGTCACACGAAAGCAACAAGTGGTTAAAGGGTAGATTACATAACTGGGGTCACGCTTTTGCTATAGTTGATTGGTATGACAATGGAGAATTTAAAGTAGAGACAGTGGAAATTACAGATGGTAAAACTTCTGTATGGGGAGAAATTATAGATGGGAATATATAACACATCAACAGGGCAAGGACAAGAGTTCCGAGGTACTTCTATTAATGATAGTAGAAGAAAGTATAATTTAAAAACTAAATCAAATAAAAAGGTAAAGCTTATTGATATGAATGAAGTTACCAGAGGTAATGTAATTTGTAATAAGCTAAAAAAAGCTTGTGCCAAAGTTAACTAAACATATAAATAACTTTAGCGGTGGTTTAAATAATAATACTAATTCTAAGGATTTGAATGATAATGAATTTCAAATATTAGATCAATTATCAAATGAAGTTCCAGGTAAGATTATAATGAATGGATCTACTGAAGGTGAAAACATAGGTTCAAATGCAATATCAGATATAGATGATTTGAATTTTGGTAATGGTTTATTATATACAAACCTAGACAGAAACTTAGGAGCTGCTCAAACAATTAACGAAACAGAGTATTTTTTTATTAATGATACTACTGATAGTATTGTGCGTATCTATGACATTACAACACCTGCCGTTGAATCTAATACCATTAATTATGGTGCTACTTCAAGTAAGATTGATATGTATACTATAGATGGGCAGACAAGAGTTATTCCTCATTATGGAGCATCAGATAATAAAGCTAAAGTATTTGGATATTATAATTTTAATAGAAAGCTAGGTGCATCATCTACAACTCAGGAAATTAACACTCAAGTTGCAACTGCATATAGAGATGAAGATTTATATTTATCTCCTATACAAAGAAGTGGTGCTTATAATTACGACAAAGATGCATTAAACTCTAAACAAGATTTCTTTAACCCTACACAAGAGTCTGAGTTGTTCATGTGGGACATACAAAATGCTACCTTTGGATCAGGAGATACTAGAAAATTAGCTTTAACTGCACCAACAGTAGAAGATATATTAGATAATTATGGTAGTGGTACTAATTATGCAGTTGGAAAACAAGGATCTATGGCTATCTTTGCTTATACTAGAAACGATGACTTAGATGATTCAAATGGTAATATTACATTTTATGCAAACAAAAGATATGGTATTTGGGCTACAAAAGTATATGCTAATTATGATAATGATTCTAATAAAAGCGAATCTCATCCAGTTTATTTAGGAGAGATATATCAAAAAACAAGAACTGCAGATAAAGTACAACCTTTACAACTTGCTTTAATAGGTAGGATGGGAGATAGATCTCCTAGATATGCAGGCTTTAAACTTTACTATGCTTTAATGGATAATTGGTTTACTTCAAATAATATAGACACAGCAAGCAGTATAGGGGTTAAGTATTTATTAGCAGAGGTAGACTTTGAAAAAGGTATAAGATTCGGTGGAAGCACTTCTTACACAGCTTTTGGCACAGATATATTTGACAGTCAAGAACAATTTATATATCCTGCTAATGCATATAGTAATATATCTGGTGACAATATTTTAGCAGGAGGTACGGTAGCTAATCTTTCTATTAAAGAACCTTTACTGCAAGAAAAAGGTAGTGTTATAGGAGATTTTAATACAGGATTTAAAACTTCTACTGTTATAAATAGAAGAGTATATGCTGGTAATATACAGTATAAAGATAGTAAAAATAATTTAGTTACTAAATCTGATAGAGTATTAAAGTCACTACCAAATAAATTTGATTTCTTTCCAGAGGATTCTTTTATAGATGTAGAAGTAGAAGATGGTGATAGTGTAATAAAGCTAGAATCTATAGGTAATAAATTATTACAATTTAAAAGAAATAAATTATTTGTTATAAACGTTTCACGTGACATAGAGTTTTTAGAAGCTACCGTAGATTATAAAGGGGTAGAAAAAGATTACCATGTAGTTAAGGGTGAAGGTTTTGTAGCTTGGTTTAATACTTACGGTGCTTATTTATATGATGGAGAAAGAATTAATGAACTCACTATAGGTGAAGACGGTCAACCCAAACTAGCTAATTGGTCTACTACATACTATCACGATGACAATATTATAGGTTACCTACCTATAAGTAAAGAATTAATTATTCTTAAAAAGGGTGGTAACTCATTGTATTATGATTTGAAATCTGAATCATGGAGAACTGATGGTGTTAAATTTAGTAATGATGTAACTAATTTTGTTAATGATAGTAGTGGTCAATTAAAATGGTTTCATAAACTTCCAGGACTTAATAGTAATCCAGCTCAAATCAATAGGGTTAAATGGAATCCTGCGGAGTCATCAATTACTGGTAGCTCTACAATATTTAAAACAAAATTATACGATATGGATACGCCTAATACTTCTAAAAATTTTAATACTATTTATATAAATTATAAAGGTGGAACTAGTGGAGCTAACGTTACTATGAAAGGTTTTGGAACTAGAAAAGACAATACAGATCTAAGTGTAACTACTATAGGTGCATTAGAAAGCACAGGAGGTACCTTTAAAACGGCTAAATTGCCCCTTCCTAGCAGTTTTAAGAACTTACTTAGCATGGGTATCCAGTTAGACGTAACTAATAGCGTAAACACTGGATTTGAAATTAATGATATTCAGATAGTTTATAGGACAAAGGTAAACAATTAATGTATAAAAGAAAAAAAAGTTTATTAGGTTCTATAAATTCTATGATAGATGACAGTAAAAAAATAGAAGAAGTAAAGCAACAATATGAAACACCTATCAAAACATCTGAACCTATACCTACTAATGATAAAGGTACTGACGGTGATAGAAAGGTAGTAAAAGAATCTGATGGAGAATATTTATATATAAAAAGTAGTGGAAGATGGATGAAGCTACAACTACAGGAGGTAGAATAATGGCAACAGAAGCACAAAATATTATGCAAGGCTTTAGAGCAGCCGATGAAAAAGAAAGAGTTAAAGATGAAAATCGTTTATTATTTGGTGGAGATAATTATGTAGGTGGGGTTGCTGGTTTTATTACAGATGCTGCAGCGGGAATGTATGCTGCTACAACAGCAATGAACTCTGTAGAAACAATTAAAAACATTACAGACCCTAGAGATTTTAAAGAAATGACTGCTGATGCTATGAAAGAACTATCAATAGATCCTAGCTTTATGAGTAAGTTTAAAGAAGATTTATTAGCGAGCTATAGAGATGCTGTACGTTTACATAGCGATAGAATTAGAACAGATATTGGAACTATAAAATTAAACATGCAAAAGAAATCTTAAAATGATTATACCTGGAGACATATCATTTAGACAAAAACTATATGATCATATTAAATTGCGTGAAGGTTATAAAAACGTAGTGTACTTAGACACACTAGGAAAACCTACTGGTGGTATAGGTCACTTACTAAGTTCTTCTGAACGTAAAACATTTCCTTTAGGTTGTATAATAAAAGAAAGTATTATAAAAGAGTGGTATGATAAAGACATACAAAAATCTTTAGATGCATGTAATGAACAGTGTAAAATATTAAANGTGTTTNATACTGAATTTAAAATTGCTTTNACATCTGTAAACTTTCAACTTGGTACTAANTGGTATAGAAAGTTTCCATCAGCTTGGAAAGCTTTGTGTCATAAAGATTATGANAAAGCTATGGATGAAGTTTTATATGCCAACAAAGAAGAAAAAAGATATTCTAAATGGTATAAACAAACACCTGTAAGAGTAAAAGATTTTATAACAGCAATAGAAAATATTAAGGAGAGTATTTAATGATTCAAGATAAAATAAAAAAAAGAACTGAAACTGACCCTATGTTAGAAGGCACTAATCAGCCTGGTGAATTAGCAGATACTCCTGATTTTCCAGCTGGTGTACAAGACCCTGCTTTATTTGAGCAAGGAGTAGATCAACCTGGAGAGCTAGAAAATACTCCAGTAGAACCTAATGAACAATTTTTAAAAGATATAAAGAAGCAAGTCTCACAAGAAACTGCAACAAGATTTGTATTGTTAGATGTTTTAGATGACTTGGGGTTAGAGTTTAATTCATTTGAAAAGGAGCGTAAGTAATGGCGGGAGGAAAGCTTGGAAGTAGTTTTGGTAACTTTGGTGGAGGTGCTGTAAGTAATTCTTATAGCGATAGCAGTACTGGTTTTAATACTGCTGCTACCGATAATACTAATTTACAATTTAGAAATATGTCAACACCTAACTTTTCAGCAATGGCTGCTCAACCTCCATCTGGAGGTGGTGGATTTATGTCAGCATTAGGAGGCATAGGTGGTGCATTAGCTGCAGCTAACCCAGTTATAGGAGCTGTAGGTGCTATAGCAGGATTCTTTACTAGCATGAGTGCTAGAAGAAGAGCAAGAAGGCAAGCAAGAGCACAGAAAAGAAGAGCAATAAAATCAGAAGATTTATTAATGGGTGCTGCAAGAAACGTTGTAAGTGATATTAAACAACAGGATTTGTTTACTGGTAGAGCATTTGATATAGCTCAGCAAAGAGGTGTTCGTGGTTACACTGGTAGCCTGCGTGAAGGTAATATACAATTAGGAGCAACTAATTTAGCTGGTTCAGGTTCTGGTTCAAGACAGATACAACAAATGAATCAAGAGTTTAGCAGTGCTCAAGATGCTGCAACACTAGGTTTAGAGTCTGATAGATATCAATTAGATCAACAAAAAGAATCTAGAATAAGAGATATACAAGGCAATTTACTTGAGTTGTCTGCATACAGTGGTAGAAATATGAACGTTTTAGACATGATGGAGGATTAAGATGGCGTATTCAGAAGATACAGTATCTGCATTAGCTGAGTTAGCAAGAGCAACTGGTGCATTAAAAGAAAGCACGGGTAAAGAAAAAGATGATGCTAGGCAATTAGCTATGGGTCTAATACAAGCACAGACAGTTGCACAAATGCAAACACATAGTGCTATTGAGCAAGCAAGATTCGAGCAAAATCAAGAGTATACTAAAGAAGCTATGGTTTCATATACAGAAATATTAAATAAAAGAGTTCTGTTGGAAGGTTTAGAAACTAAAAATATAGATGCATACAATGAAGCTATAAAGGGACTGACTGCAGAAGAGATTGAAGAAAAAGAAGGTTTGTTAGGTGGTAGTGGAAATTTTTTTGGTCTTGGTAAATCTAGGGCAATAAGAAAAGATTTTAAAGATATGGTTAATGAAAACGATAAAATGTTAACAGATAGTTTATCATCTTTTACTGGCATAATAGCTAAGAAAAAAATATTAGGACCAGATTCTCCTATAATAGATAGTACTAAAAATGAACTACTATCATTAAGAGCAGGAATTTTAAATGCAAAAACAGCAGTTGAAACTGCTGGCTTGTTTGATCCTAGTGAAAGAGAAGGTCCTTATGGTAAACCAGCTAGTGCTATAATTGATGTTTTTAGTGATGGAGAAGTAGATTTATTAAAAAGAGCTGATGAACAAATAGAAGATATAGACACATTAATAGCACTGCTAGACTAAATGAAGTTTAATAACCCTACTTTAAAACAGTTAGATAGCTTAGTACGTCAAAAACAAATTGAGCCACAAGAATATTTCAATCGTTTGGAATTAGCTTATCGTACTAGCCCTACTTCTTTTACAGAAGAAGAGGTTGACTATATAGAAAAGCAGTTTAAAAAAGTNGATATTAAATTTAATAGAGACATGGAAGCTGCNGATGCTAACCTATTAAGTACAATGAATCAATTTACTAGTGGTTTAGTAGAAGGTTTTACTACTCTAGGGTGGGCAGAAGAACCTGACACTACTGCTGAATCTATTGCAAACAAACTTGGACACTTAATAGGTTTTGCTCCTGACGTTGTAGCCTCATTCTTTTCTATGGGTCGTTACATTCCTATTGCTGCAGCTAAAAGAGCTGCTATTACTGGTACTAGTGTTACTAGAGCTGGTTTAAGTGCAGCTGCTGACAAAGCTCCTGGATTTTTACGTAAAGAAATAGGTCCTAAAACATTTACATTACAATCAATACCTATGAAAGTATCTGATTATGTAGTAGAACAATCTAAATCTTACTTAGGTAGTTCAAGTCTAGTGGCAGGTGGGTATTTATCTAAAGGTATATTTGCAAATAAAAAGTTTAGAAACATAGGTGAACAAGGTATACATCTAGGTGTAGCATTAGGAGTATCAGCATGGAAAGATGGTCCAAAGGGTATGATGGATTCTGCTATGCATGGTGCTGCTGCTGGTGCATTGTTTGGTACTATAGGTAATTATGTTAACGTTGGTAAGATGTTACAAAATCCTAAGACAAGAAAGTATGCAGAAAATAGAATTAAAGATGTAGCTGCTGAAGTATCTAAAGATGCAGCAAAGCTTGAAGGTTTAAACATGATGATTAAAGGTACCTTAGGTTCTGTAGCACAAGGTAGTATGTCTACAGCACAAGGATTACCTGTACCTGAACAAGTGTATGAATATTTATTAGGTGCATTCTTTGGTGCTACTGCACGTTCAGCTGGCTTTGGAGATAGAACTAAGTTTATTATGAAGAATGATTACAAGAATTATAAACTTGGTATGACAGAAAAAGAAGCTATTGAAGTAGCTAGAAAAGATCCAGACTTCCAAGCATTAGAAAAAAGTGATCAGCAATATGTAGAAACTTATATAGCTAAAGTAGTAGCACAAAAATTTAATGCCCATGCTCCGATTATGTCTAACCTACAACAAATACCAGAGATAGATGCTGCTATAAAAAAACTAGGAATAAATCCTGACACTATTACACAACCAGAATTTGAAAGAGTATTTAAACAAGTACAACAAGATAGATCTACTGCATCATTACCAGGTGTTGAGAGTATAGAAATAAATAGACCTGTTCCTACAGAGCAACCTTTAAGTAATATAGTTGAAAAAAGATCTAAAGATAGTTTAGCTAATCAAGTTCTTTCTAATAAGATAGATGTAGAGTTGTCTGAAATGATTGAGATGACAGGTCAAAGAGATTTAAATGAACCTAAACATGTTATAAAAAATAGAGATTTAGAGTTAATAGCTAATGATATTAGAGGAGAAAACATAGGTAAAGGTGTAGATGAAATAAATGTTACCCTAACTAAGTTAGCAAAAGAAAATAATTATGATGTAAACAAAGTAATTTCTGCTATTAGAAGTACATTTAAATTACCTACTAATTATTTTTCTGAAGCTGGTGGTAATAGAAATAGATTAGGTAGTTATTTAAAACTTAAAAAATATTTTGATAAAAAAACTGACTATGAAATAGATTTATCTGGAGACATTATAGATATAAGAGAAATACCAGGGCAAGATATTAATGGTGAAGTATTAGGTGGTGACAGGCCAGCTAATAAATACAATAAAACATTTCCAGGTGACCCTGTAAAAGCTAGGTTAGTACTTAGAAAAGCTTTTATTAAAAGCGGTACAACAAATGTAGGTCCTGAAAGAACTCCTATAGATACATTTAAAAGAACTTCTGGTGGGCCATTAGACTATGTTAATCCAGGTAAAAAATTAAAGAACAGTCCCACTGAACCAATAGCAGACAACTTTACACCAGCAGTGCAAGCAAAATTAGAAAAAGCTTTGAATGAAAAAGGTTTATATATTTATGGTGGTAGTAAAGACAATGGTACTTTGTTGTTACATAGATATCCTGTTACAGATATAGTAGGTAAGAACTTTTTTCCTAAGACTATGCGAGATTTATTTTTTAAAGACTTGCTAACAAATACAGGCGTAAATATTAAAGTAAGGGATAAAAAAACATTTTCTAATATATATTATTTAATGGTTGAGTCTGGATTATTAGATCCTTCTTTACAGTTTACGCAAAAAGCTTCTAGTGATAGACTGGTTAATGCAGTTAAACAATACTTAAAAGAACCTTTGTATGCAAATCTACAAAAATTTAATAAGTATTCTAATTTAGCACAGGGTGCAGATATACCTTTAGAGAATGTAGACTTTACAAATACTTTATCTAAACAAAACGGTCAATTTAATATGGTTATGGTAAAAGATTTTACAGACCCTATGTTTAACAACTCTCCATCTGGTACTGATGCAGCTGTAATAGCTAGAAAAAA
>JGI24003J15210_10001526_pt1 | contig 10167 bp, 13 predicted proteins | sample LinPmetageLP28_FD_15210 | JGI IMG/M metagenome (IMG submission 15210)
TGGCTAAACTCTCCGCCAATAATCAGTCCGTTTGCCTGCCTGCGTTGCAACATGTGGTAGAGGCAAGCGGTCGTGATAGTAGATGAGCCTTTTTGTCGGGGCTTGAGGATGATGATCCGACAGGGGTATCCGTTTTGTCGGCACCAAATGATGGACTCTACGACCTGCTCCTGCAAGTAGTTGAGATCAAGCAGCTTGATGTCTCCGTTCTTGTAGAGAATCTTTCCAAATGACTCTGACCAAGCTCCCTCGTCATTCTTGCAAGCGGCTCGTAGAAGCTCGTCAGCCTCCTCGTCAGAAATGTTAATCTTTAGTTCATTTGATGTCGCTGTGCTCATGATCGATCCCAACCATATCCCTCTGAGATTTTTTTTGCAACATCATCTTCGGGATGCAGTCGCCCTCCCCAAACTTGGTCGTGAGTCTTATTAGGTCCGAGGGGGACAATTCGGACAAACCACTGACCTCGATACTGCCCGCTCGTATTTTTGAATGAAAGAGTCCCAGCAAAGTGCGATTTCGTGGCAGATATTTCTTTCCACCTCTTGAAGTAGCTATCGGACTCTATCGTGTTCGCAGAAAATTGACGCCAACCGAGCCCAATCAATGCGTCATCATTAGCAGCGACCAACGTTTCATAGGCTCGGTTGACGAAAATGTTTTCCCCATTTGTGTTAGTTCGGAACGCTGGGTATGGGGCTTCTTGCAGCTCCATCATGCGCTCGCTAACCAGAAGGCGAACCTCATCTTTCAAAGAAGATCCCCCGTTGGTCGTCAGCTCCTTTTCGAATCCTTTCTGGCGTTCAGAAATCACCTTTTGCCGCTTTAAGATTATCCCCAGCTCTTTTTTTATGCAGCAGATCAACTCTGGCATTTGCTTCTTCTTTTGGCGTCTCTCCCACCATGAACCCCATGAATCTCTTCCTTTGCTGGTAAGAGACCATACCGAAAGAAGAGCGGATGCGACGCCTCCAAGAGCCACGATCATAGTATGACCTTCAATATCCATTTTCTAATTTTATCTGGTAGCTTGAAAATGCATTGCGTCGCGAGACCAGAAGGCCCCAGCGGGCAACCAGCCTTCCTTTGCAAACTCCTCCATTACCTCGATAGGCATGTTGGATCGAAGTGGCCAGTGTGAGCGGTTAGTGTTGGTTGAGGCAGAAAGATCGATTGCGGCCCCGTAAGCGTGGGTAGAGGGGCTTGATCCTCCTCGCATGGTTCGGCCAACGTGGCAACCAAAGTATCTCCGAACGAAATCTGGGTGATGCTTGTAAGCAGCATTGAGAGCCCGGAGGAGTGACTTAGAGACCTTCTTGTGACATGAGATTGCAGTTACAGGCTTGTCGGTATCGTAGAGCCTAAGCCACTCTGGAGCGTCTACCCGAACAATGTCAGGGTTGGTGAAAGCCTCAGTGCTTGGAGTGCCGTAGAAGCTACGAAGAGATGACTGGGAGGAGGATGGCCAAGGGTTATCCTTTGGCATCAGGGATCTAAGGTGGCTCTTAGTTGCGGCAATCGAATTAGGGCCCCAGAATCCATCAGCTTCCGTCCCCACATGAGTTTGTAATGCTTTGATCTGGGTCTTGTTCATTGATCACTTTGAGTCTCCCTCTGGAGGGGGCGGTGGAGAGTTTTTGATTTTCATGATGGAGTCAGCGGACATCCCAAGCAGGAACACGCATCCAATCATGGTGAGAAAGGTAAGAAATGGCTCAGGGTCAATAGATGACTCGTAAACATTTGCAACAAGGACTCCAGCAGCGCAAAGAATAAGAAGTATCGCCCAGCGCTGGCGGTTTCCCTCAAGGAACCTCTCTTTTTCCAGTGGATTTCTTCGTGGTTTTGGCATGTCCTAAATCTCGTTTTCTGATTCAGGTTTCAGAGACAGCCATTCCAACTCCGTTACAATCGAAACGTCTCCTGCGTCGATGTATGATGACAGGGCAGAGAGGTCATCAGAGGTCACTCTCCACGTCTCAAGACGTAGCATTAGCCGACCACTTTCGTCGTTAGCCACTTGGAGATACTCGGCTGGTGGTAGACCTCGCAGGGTGGAGGCTTTAGCACCGCCGATGGGATAACCTCTGCTCTCGTCAACGTAGCCAGAGAGGGCGGGGTAGGCTTCCGGTAAGGCAAGGAAAAATAACCATCCGGTGTCCAACTGATTCTGTTCCAGTTCGGTTAGTGGTTCGTCGCTGTAGTCTTCTTCGGGCATGTTACTGGATTACTGAGTTAATTGAGATGGCCCAATTTTTAGATTTGAGACTGGTGATTGCCGTGGAGGTAGCGGATGACAACGTGGTCCCATCGTAGTCGATGTCGATTGTGATGTCTGATAGCTGAGTGCCTCCGCTTGCCCCTGTGTTTGTTCCGTAGACTCCGCTGGTGTCGATGGAGGCAAGGATGTTTTCTACGGACTGAGCGGTGAGGGAGGTGCAGTTATACCATGCGTTATCGAACGTTTTGGTATATAGCGATGAGGGAGACCAATCATCAAAGAAGTTAGCAGGGAACGTGGTGAGGGATGTGCAGCCATACCATGTTTCACGGAAGCGCAGTGCCGATTCGGGATTAATCAGCGGAAAGGATGTGAGAGAGGAGCATTGGCGCCATGCTCGATAGAAGTCCGTTACTGATGGCGCGTTGATCGCAGGGAATGATGTGATTGAGGAGCAGTCTTTCCATGCGGAATTGAAGTTCGTAACACTCCCAAATGCACTCCTCGCTGCTGCCCCTTTATCAACAAAGTAGTTCTCCATCTGAGTGACCTCACTTTCACTAAGTGGCGACGAGGAGACGAGATAACCCACAGGGTTCTTCAAGAATCCCACGTTCGCTGAAGATGCCACACCACGCGCTTGCAGGTCGTATTGCGTAGAAGCATCAAGGGAGATGTTTGCGCTGTAGGTTCCCTCAAGTGTTCCAACGACGATGGTTCCGTTGACCGCTGATGAATCCGTTGTGAACTCATATTCGTCATCGACGATATCCATCCGCATGAATGATTTACGAACAATGGTGGCGGGGTCGGTTCCTGAGGTGTTGATGGTTACCGTCTGCCCTGTCGAGCAGGTGAAGGAGGATGCCTCATGGTCGCCGTCGGAGAAGGACATATCCAGAATGGGGTCAGTCGAGTCTGGTGATGCGTTGTCCCACAGTCGCGCACGTTTGAACGAACCCGTTGCTGGTTTATTAGTGCCGTTGTTATAAGCACCCACCTCGATGGGTCTTGTGTTGACCTGATTGGTGTTTTGCGCGGTCGTTACGGTAGACCCTACTTGCACAAAGCCTGACCCATCATCCTTATAAAAGCTCCAATCGTAACCATCACGCATGACTCTGACCTTAGCCAGTGTGCCGTTGGTGAGGCCCAGCGATGCTGTCGATATGATATTGTATTGCGACCCCGATGAATTACGATTAACCACAAGAATTTTGCCTCCGTCTTGCACTCTGATTTCCCAGCTATAAGCCCTCGCCATGAGAGCTTGAGCATCTGAGGTGTCGTTCCAATCGGTCAGGCTCACTTCGGTCTCGATCGTGAAGCTCGCAAGGTTGTCGTAGTCTGTGCTTGTAGGCACACTCGCGTAGTTCCCACTCACTCCTGATAGATACAAATGACCTCCGCCGACTGGAGCGTGTGCGCGGGGCTGTTTGGATGCTGTGGTCTGGGTCGCATTCGCGCCTCCGCTTACTTGGTTCTCTAAGGACGCGACAAGGTCAAGGTTTGACGCGCTCTTGGCCAAGTCAGTAAGAATCCCCGCACTGGTGCTGGAGTTGGTCAGTGTCTGTAAATTGAGTGCCATTGTTTAGAGATTGTCTGAGTGATGAGGCCAGTAGATGAGACGCTTGACGTGGCCTATGTAGTTTGTGCCTACCTGAAGCAGGGATGATGTAAGAAGATTTCCACTATGATTAGATGTGACTTCAGTTTCTCCATCAAGTGATCCTTTCATGGTATTACTATCGAAAGACACCGCTATTCTGTGGAGAACATTTGATGCAACAGCATTGGACATTGTTAAAATATTAGCTCCATCATAGCTTCGAATGTTACTAAGGTTTCCGTTAGAATAAATAATTCTACGATTACTGTCTCCCCCTCGCAACAAATACTGCTCTCCAACGGTAATATCCTTTGGAGTGAATTCTACGTAAAAGGTTCCCTCACTTGTATTGTAGAAGTTTGTAAAGTCACTACCATCAATCACAAGATCATCAGCCGCTCGCGTCACCGCGCTTCCTGATGTGGGGATAAAGGATGTGGCGACTGTGCCTTGTTCAAGCTGCGCTCCCCATATGTAAACATATAGCCCAGCTCCCTGACTGCCTGACGGCCAATTTTCACCAGAGGTAGTGTAAGACATACCAAAATTGAACCTTACAGAAACATCAGAAGTAGAAGAAACGCCGCGCAAAGAACATCTAAACCAATCATTTCCAAAATCTTCTATGCTGGAAGTCGCACTCCCAGTAATCATTCCGCTTGTGCCACCTGTTAAATCATAAAATGCTTTGTATTCAGTGTCGCCTTGATTTAAGGATAAGTAACCGATATCGTGAGTTCCTTTCTTCATAAACACAGACCAAGTGTAAGCTTGGCCTGAAGTTATTGTTTGGTTCGTATGTGCGTAAGCATATACTCTGGTTGTAGTTTTTGAAAGTTTGTCTGCTGTCTGTAACCCCGTCGGAGACAGTGTGCTATTGGATTCACTTACTTCTATCGCGTTAGAACTATAACTCCAATCAACCCCACTAAAGTCCTCACTATTAACAACCAAGTTAGTAGCTGCTTGCTCAATAAGCATCATAGGCACTCCGCCAACGTGATCAACACGAACTGTATTTGGTGAGGCGGTTTGGATGTTACCACTCGCGTCAGTGAATGTTGCTGTTCCCGCTCTGGTAGCCGTAATAATATCCAACGTCGATGGAGTAGCCGGATCAAGGTCAAGGGACTCGGAAGCCAGCGGGGCCATCATCGACTTCTCTGCCTCAAATGCGAGAATCGGGTTGAGGGATAAGGGGTCGAACGAGGATGGAAACCCCTGAGCGCATTGAATCCCCAATCCGAGTTGCAATGATCCGGGCATGACTTAAAAAAGAACTGAAACTCCTTGAGCGGTCGTGCTTGCAGACCAAACTTTCTTAATGCAAATAGAAAGCTGACCGACAGGCACAGGGATGACTACTTTATGATCCGCAAGAGTGGTGACTTCAAGGTTTCCTGCCGTTTGACAGATTACGCCTCTTGCAACACTATTGAAGGTTGAGTCTGAGCCGGGAGCGGCTCCAGCAGCAGAAAGGTTTAGCACATCAATAGCGCTATCCTGAAACTTGTGCTTCACGTTCATGGTCTGGTTTAGATGTGTGGGCATGGTTGGTTTTTGTTATGGTTATCGGAAAAGAAATGAAGCCATTCGGCCTTGCGGTGTGATCTTGCCAGTTGCAATAAGAACTTTCAAGACAACGTATAAGATAATTAGGACTATAGCAATCCAGACGCCGATAACATATTTACGGGCTCCGGATAGCTTTTCCTCAGTTTTTGTCAACTTTGTAAGCGCCTCGTCACGCTCTTTTGCAATCTTGACTCCTATCCTGATCCTTGCGTTGGCCTCATTGAGCCTTGCTGCGAGCGCTTTGTTCTGCTCGTCCATGGTTGTTATTTGCGTCCGCAATAAGGCATTAGCCTGCTCAGTCTTATCAAGCTCCACTTTAGTCTGAGCGAGCGCAACCATCGCTGACTCACGCGCCTCAGTTGACCTTTTAAGCTCATCCTTCAGCTCACTAACAAAGGCTCTGAGGTCTGTTGCTGACGATGATCCCGCCTCAAGCCCGTTGGCATAAGCCTCCTCCGCAATCGCCTCAATTGATTTAGCCGAAGCTCTTGCCGCTTCCAGTTGGCTCCCTACCTCGCGGACAGCATCCTCAACATCCTCCACCTTGTCCTCCACCTTGCGAACCTGCTCTTCAGCCCGTCCAATATTTGGTGTTGCAACAGGAGGGGGAACCGGAACAGCCTGCGGAGCTAAAGTATTAGAGTCCGAAGTCGCACAACTTGCAAGCAATAGAGCCGCAAGTGATATTAGTGCGAGGTGTAATTTCATAGCTTAACTATTTAACGGCATAATTGAGATATGTAGCATAGCAACCTTGAGGTCTGCCGGGGTTCCATCCTTGTCTTGAATCATTACCTGAATGGTATCATTGAAAGCTAAACTGACAATTCCTTGAGTGGCAATGTTTATGGAGGTATCGGCTCCGGGGGTGCCCGATAAGCCATATGTAGCCTTCATTACTGTGCCAGTTTGCTGAGTCCCTCCCTTACCAATGGAAAGTTCAATTTCGTGATTAGCTCCAGCGTCTTCTACAGAAACCGACGCAGACACAACAAAATTAGCAGATCCCGACGAGTCAGCCCCAGCTCCACCATAGGTGAGGCTTGCTGATGCGGCATTTGGGATGGTGAACAGGCTTGTGCTGCTCATCAGGAAGCTGGCTGAAGGAGCTACTACAATGGACGGGGAGGCACTCGCAGGCGTAGCTACCGCTGCTGCTGATGTCTGCTTTATGTAAGCGTGGGCATACCCGATAGATACATCGGAGCCGATTTGGCTAACGCCAAGGGCGGTTCTGAAACTTGCAGCACTGGTAATTCCTGATCCATCTCCAAGAACAAAGGTTCCCGTCGCGTCGGGCATAGTGTAGGTTCTTGCTCCACCGGGATTGCAAATAATGCTTCCAGTGTTTCCGCTGGCTCCAGTCAGTTGCAACTGGGTCGAACCCGAAGAAGGATTAATTATCAGCGTTCCTGTCATGGTTCCGCCGCTGCCCGCAACTACCCCAAGGGCTGTTCGGAAATTAGAGGCTGTTAATCCATTCCCTTTTCCGTCAACAAGATTTTCAGCAGATCCCCCTCCAGAGGGTAGTCTGTATGTGGTGGTGGAAGAGGCAGATTGCAATGCAAGCTTTGCCCCGCCAGATCCAAATAGCAATCCAGAGCTTGTGCCTGCATCGACTGCTACAGTCGTGAACTCGGGATCGGATGAGCTTCCGAGGCCAATGGCGGTTCTGAAAGCTGTGGCACCAGTAACTCCAGAACCATCACCAAGAACAATAGTCCCGGTTGCGTCAGGAAGAGTTGCAACACGGTTTCCTGTAGCCGTTCCGGGAGCAATCTTTTTAGTGTTTGCTCCTACCCCCCAGACTATTTCAGCGGCCTTAGTGATGTAAAAAAGAGCCGCGCTAACCGCAGTGGCTGCAAATTCAAGAAAGTTGCCAGTGCCTGTTCCAAACCCCCAAAAGTTTGGTCTGGTTGCGCTACCGCTCATTTCGGAAATAACGCCAGCGCCGGGTGAGGAAGTTGCTGTGGACACAAAAGATCCCCCTGCTCCGCTTGCTCCAGCAATATTAGACCCGAATACTCCAATTCCTTGTGTTCCAGTTGCGTCACCTGTAATACCATTGCCTGTCGAGGCTGAGCTGCCCCCTACTACCTCTCCAGTGCTGCCTCTGAGAACAAGGACGCTGGCAGTTCCGGTAGCGCTCGCATCAGTGATGTCGGCGCTGACATGGGTGTGGCTAACTGCGGCATGACTCGCCCCTTCGACAGTAGCCAATCGAGTGTTGATGTTGGAAATGTCATCTTGAAGGTCTGACGAACCACCAATAACTCCAGTAGGTCCGATTAAACTACCAGTGCTCGTAAGTGTTCCGGTTGCATTGGCGAGGTTGAAGAAATCAGCGGATGTGTAGCCTGAGTCCTCATATTTACCACTTGATGTAACATATTTCGGGATTCTTTGGTCCGCGTGAGCTGAAAACAAGGGGTAGCCATCATTAAACAGCACATTCTTGACGAAGGCGGTCGTTGCAATCTTGGTCGAATTATCTGAAGAAGACTGCGTTGGCGCAGTTGGGTTTCCGGTAAAAGCAGGGCTCGCGAGGTCCGCGACCTGATTGCCGTTCTGATAAATAGACTGACCTCGCACTTCAAGCCATTGCAAGCCAGAGCGGCCAAGGCGACCTTCGTTATTTGAGTTTGGAACTATGTTTGGAGTGGCCATTTTTGTTAGTTTGGTTTGAGGTCTTCACCAGAAAGCGTCCAGTTGTTGTCGCTCGCTGCGCCATCCTTGATGGCAAGATCGTTTTTAGTCTCAAGCCATGCGGGGGAATGTCCGCGCTTGGAGTTAGCGGGATCGCAAGGGGCAAGCTCGAAAGGAGTAGATTCGGTATCAAGAACCCAAGGCTCTTCGGTTCCTTGTGCTCCTTTTCCGTTGCCGAGGTGCTGGTTATTGGATCTTGAGATCATGAAAATTGAAATGGCGATGATCAAGATTGCTGTTGCAATCAAAGTCATGATTGACGCTGAATTGGGTTTTTTTGTTGGATGGGAATGCGAAACTTGAGGATGACACCCTTGTCTTCGCTTTGGGTGGTAGTCTTTGAGACACCAGTGGTCGTTCGGGTCTCGCGAACATCTCCACGGTTAGTGGTTGAGTCGGTAGTAATGGTTCCGATTTGAGTCCTTGTCTCGGTGTATCCTGATGGAGTTGAGGTGACGGCTCGGACAGTTTGCGAGCCATAGCTTTGAATAGACTTTGATCCCCGGTTTGTCTTCGAATCAGTGTCCCGGTTAGTTATTTTGAAATCTGCCATGGCTTATATTATTCGTATGTGTAAGTAACATTCTCCTCAGAGTTGTCTGATCCGCCCTGCTGGGTTGTAACAGACGGGTGAGAAATTTCGGTTCTCTCGCTTCCAGCACTTCCAGTCCTCGCGGTTTGAAATTTCTCACCGCTTTTTTTCGATAGTTCGGTATCGGGAGAAAGCTGGGAGCGGGTGGTGACGGTCTGGCCCCCATCAGCCTCAGCCTCGGTGACGGCTCGTTGGACGGCATTGATGTCGCTATTGGTCACCATTCGCACTTCAAAATCGATAGATTCTGGAAGTAATACGGTCACGCCCTCGGCCCTGAGGGCAAGGCAGGAGTCATTTACCTCCCGCAGTGCTTGCTGGATTGCTTCTTGTAGTTTTGTTGCTTCGACGATCATAATTTACCAGCCGGGGCGGGTGCGGAAACGGTTTTGAGGCGCTCCTTGGTTTTGAGTTATTTGTCCTTGGATTTTTGCTATAGTAGCCTGTCCTTTAGCGATTGCGGAGTCGGCGTTACTGCCACTCCAAATCGGGGTGAGGGCAAGGTCGCTAAGCGCAAGTGGGAGAAGATGCGGAAGAACATACTGGTCAGGAACCGCAATGTCCACGCTGCCGTTCATACTATCCACCTCCAGAGTGGGAGCGTCTACAACGGCATCAAAGTTAATGGTAAGAGCGCGATCAGGGATAGGGTCAATCCGAATCATTGCGCGAGCCTCATCTTGCAGCGAGAGACCAGTGTTTTCGAAAACGTAGCGGTAAGGAGATCCAATGCTACGAGCGTTTGGATTGAAGATAGACCCTCGGCGCTCAGCCCCCTTAAAGCGCATAGCCTCGTCGTCCCGGTATAGCTCTTCTCCTGTATCAAGGATGCGAGGGTGATTTGCAATTCGGTTGATCAAGTGATCAGTGACCATGATCGTATCGAAGTAGATTGTGTATTGCTGAAGTCCAGAGTTCCGGAAGGAGTTCAAAACTTTAGGAGTTCCTGTAACCGACACGATTTCATTGAAGTTTGGCTCGTTATCAAACTCTATAGACCCTCCAAGGTGGTGATCTTGCAATGTAACCCCGGTAAGATCGTTAGCCCCAGCGGTGACAGTGGCGCTTCCTTGCTCCGGGGCGCGTAGCAAATGGCTAATTGTCGTCATACGCATCCTCTCCGGAGCCGCAGCAAACCAGTTGTAGACCGCTGCGTTAATGCAATCGACTAAGACAAGTCGATCCTCTATAGGCATCTGTGAGAGAGTCTTGGAGGAAGTCCACCTTGCAAGGCGCTGGGAAAATTGGGCGACGGTCATAATTTACTGGGCTGTTCGGGATGATTGCTTTTTCATCTGCTCGGACATGTGAGACATAGTTCCATTTTCTGGATCGGATACTTGTAGGGTTTGCATAGCCCGAGCGGCATCTTGCTCAAATAGAGGGCTCTTGTCCTTCTCAAAGAAGAAATGTGACCGCATTGCATACATCCGGCATAGAGGTAGAAGAATTGTCTCTACCTTA
>JGI24003J15210_10001527_pt1 | contig 10164 bp, 5 predicted proteins | sample LinPmetageLP28_FD_15210 | JGI IMG/M metagenome (IMG submission 15210)
AATAATCAATATCAAGGATACTCAGGCCCAGTAGTTGAGAAAGACAACTTAGCCAATCAAACATTTCAAGTACAGCCAGAAGCTCCTGTAATTGATCCAGCGGTGGGCACAAGACCTTTTGCAACACCAGCAGCAGGCGGTACACAATACAAATTACCTATGGATTACCGTGCGGCATTGACTAGAGACGGAGAATATGGTATAAATACAGATCCGAAAAGCATTGCTTATTCAGGTGGATTTAATCAAATGGAAGACATGGACGAGTATTTACAACGTATAGGAAAAAAACGTAAAAACTATTTAGACGCAGATGGCAATCCCATCATGACGAATGCTATGGGAGGACTATAATATGGCACTATTTGATTTTTTATTTGGGCAAAAAAACCCAGCACCTGTAGAGACTTCAAACATCTCTAAAACAGAAATACCACAATACATTGCACAACCAACGGCAGAAATGGTTGCAGCAGCTCAAGACGTAGCATCAGAAGGTTATATGCCTTATGGCGCACAACGTTTAGAAGGACTTAGCGCAGACGAACAAGCAGGCATTGGACAAGCTCGTGGCATGGCAGGTATATCTACCTTACAAGGACAACAAGCTTTTGATGCAGCTACAGATGCACAACAGGCAATTACAACTGGTGCAGGCGGAGACATAGATAAATACATGACTGATTATCAATCTAATGTAGCAGACATTGCCGCACAAAGAATGCGAGATCAATCAGCAATAGAACAACAGAACATTGCCAAACAAGCAGTAGGGTCAGGTGGATTAGATTCATCTAGATTTGCTATTTTAGAAGCAGAAAGACAAAAGAATTTAAATCAAGGTATAGGTGATCTATACGCAAAATCACAAGCTAACGCATACACTACAGCTTTAGGTGCTGCTCAATCAGAACAAGAGAGAGCGCAAAAAGGTGCAGCAGGTATGACTTTAGCCGCACAAGGACAACAAGGATTAACACAAGGTGATATTGGCACTCAATTAGGTATTGGCTCATTACAACGTGATCAAGATCAAAAAGGATTAGATATTGCATATGGCGATTTCTTACAAGAACAAAACAAACCAAAAGAACAATTAGGATTTTTATCAAATATCATTCAAGGTGCCCCTTTCGCTACTACAACAACTAGCACTGGCATGGCTCCAGGACAACAGCGTGCACCAATCTTCTCTCAACTCCTAGGTGGAGCAGGAAGTATATTAGGTGCTGGTAGTAAATTAGGAATATTTTAAACATGGCTGAAAAAATTGATTTTAAAGATGTAGAGAAGTCAGAAGAAACGGCAGGTAATACTTTAATTAATTTATTAAAAAAATATCCTGAATTAGTTGCGGATTTTGGAGATGAAAATCCTGATGTAAAAAATCTTAAGATACAAAATAAAAAAGAGTTAGACAAAGCTCGTACAAGTATTGGTAGAAAAGGGTCAGTTAGAGCTACTAGCATTCCTCGTAATGAGGAAAGTACAAAAAGAGCTATTGCACGATCGATTGAAATTAGAAGATTATTAAAAGAAGCTGGTGACAATATAAATCCAAAAGCTAAAGAAAGATTAGAAGCAGAACTTTTAGCACTTTCTAGATTAGATACAGGTGGTCGTGGGGGCACTAGAAATAAAATGTCACAGCCTCCTGCATCGTTAGAACCAAAGACTGATGATCCGCGTCAACCTGGAATTAAAATTGCTAATGAAAGGGAGACTATTTTAGATGATGATGAGTCAGGTGCTAAATTAAGTTTTTTTGAAAATTTAAAAGAAAAATTTAAAGATCCTGACAATAGACAATTTTTAGAAAATCTAGGTATGCAGTTAGGTACAAATTTAACCAGACCAATGAACCCAGGTGAGAATAGAAGTTTAGTAAATCAAGTTGCTACAAGTATACAAGGTGCAACTGATAAATCAATTGTTCAAGATAAAGCAAGAGTAGAAGCGGCACTTAAAAAAGCACAAACTGAGAAAGCTTTAAAAGATGCGCAAGGTGGTTCTGATCTTTATACAAGAGCAACAGAGTTTGTTACAGCTCTTGGTGTAAAACCTACTGATCCAGAATATGGGCAAGCTATTGCAAAAGCAATGCGTCAATTTGGTGTTAAAGATATAACAACAGCACAAGTTAATGCGATAATTAAAATAAACGCACTCGAACAAGAATTAAAATTAACATTAGATCCTGAGAGTGAAGAATACAAAATAAAAACAGAAGAGCTTAACGCATTAAAAAGAAGATTAGATGGTCTTGATATTGTTGGTGGAAGTAGTGGTGACGGCAGAAGTGTTGTCACATTTGAAGACGTACAAAGCGGCAACTAAAACTAAGAGGTAGTAATATCTCTGAATACATATGTAAGGGAACGAATAGCTTATGGCTAAAATGAAATATATAGAACTAGCACCAAGCTACGATGTTCCATTAATTGAAGTTCCTGAAGATTACACAAAAGAACAAATAAACGCACACTTAAAAGGTGCAAGCGTTCATAAACAGCTACAAGATGCTGGCTATCTTTATGCATTTGGATTAGATCCAGTTAAAATGGATAAGCCCGAAGATATGGACGATTGGGACATAACTCGTGGTGCAAAAGCTGGCTATGATTCTCTAATGGCTTTATGGTCAGGTGCTTCTGCTGCTTTCTATGATGCTTTTGGTATGGAAGAACAGCAACAAGAAGCAATACAACAATTACAACAATATCAATTAGAAGCGGCGGTTCATTCATTTGAAACAGATGATGAAGGTAACAGAGTAAAAGCCGCAACCACAGTAGAAGAAATATTAAACAGCGAAGATAAACTCGATAGCTTTTTAGACTGGCTTGGCTATAACATAGGTCAAGGGGCAGTCACAACAACTCCAATAATTTTAGCAGGCTTGATGACAGGTGGCGTAGGTGCAGTTGCTGCTGGCACAGCAGGTCGTGCGATAGCAGGTGGATTTATAGGTGCAGCTACTAGAGGTCTTGGGACGGGTATGATTACCAGCCGTATTAACCCTGTAGGAATTGGTGTAACATTTGCTGCTCAACAAATGGGTTTAGGTGATATTTACGGTGAACAAACAGAAAAATCAGAAGACCCTAATGCGGCAATTGCTTATGGTTTAAGTATTCCCTATGCAGCAGCTGAAAGTATTTTTGGTGCAGGTTCTTTTTTACTAGGTAGATTAGTCAACAAAGTTGGTAAAGAAGCAGTAGTTAAATCATTTAAAGATGTTGGAAAATCTNTTGTAAAACAAACANCAAGANCAGCAGCTGGTGAAGCTGTAGCNGAAGGTACACAAGAAGCTATTGTCCAGTCTGGAGGGGCACTAGAAGAAGGTAAAGATCTAATGGATCTTTATGGTAGCAAATCATTTTGGAAAAGAGTTGGTGAAGGAGCGGCGGCAGGAGCTGCAGGTGGTTCGCCATTTGGTATGGTCGCTGGTGCGGGTACAACGTACACGTTTTTAAAAACAAAAGATAAACCTCCTTTTATAGTAGATGGATATGGTAAAGAAGTACCATTGATTACAGATGACAAAGATGAAGATATCGCAAAACAAAAATTTAATATAGGTGATGAAGTTACTGTAACGGGAGGGCACATCATAAATCCAAAAAATAATACGAATGTAGATATGGATGGCAATCCTATAGAAGATAAACACGGCAATAGAGTTAATCCTAAATTTACTATGTTAGGTATGATTTTTGATGAAGGTAAAAAGTTTTTTCTTTTACAAAATAAAACAAGAGGTGCTAAGAAGAGTATTTTAACTATACCTGTAAATGAAGGTGCAAATATATTTACAAAACAAGAAACAGCTACTGCTAGTAAAACCAATTATAAATATAGTAAAGATAAAGGTGACACAGAATTAAGTATAAGATATCACCCGAAAACTGTAAAAGCGGCTAGAAAAAAATTAAAGCTAATGGGTTATACAGACAAAGACATTACAGAAGGTGCAGACAGACAATCTGAAGATGAATTTGTTATGGATAAATATACTGAAATAACTGAAGCACGATCAGATCAAAAACAACAACAACAGCAATTAGATGATCAAGCAGCTAACCCTGATAAGTATGATGAATTTGACAGAATAGAAGAAATTGAGGAACTAGGTAATGACTTACAAGATTATGATGCATTAGAAGAAGATGCATTGAGAGAAGCATTACGTGAAGATTATAAAAGAGAAAGAGACATTAGTATAGTAGAATTTGTAAAAGAAAAATCTAATTTATTAACTGAAGACAGAAAAAAAGCTTTAAGCGCGTTAAATTATATGGATGGGCCTCGTGGTCGTGATATTATTAATACACAGTTAAAGAGAACAGACTTAACTAAAGATGGCACAACAACTCTAGGATTGCGTGAATTAGATAGAATAATTAAAAGAGGCAGACCTTTACCTGCTATAACTGACATAGTTGAAGAAAAAGTAACTACTGAAGTTGGCCCTATGCAAGGCCCGACATTAACTAATGTAGAAAAATCATTTAGACGTTTAAAATTATTAGCTAAAAAATTAAATAGTGTTGGTCAAGTTTGGCTTACAGAAAATCAAACAGATGTATTAAGAGAAAAGATATATGAGTTAAATCAAGAAAGTAATAAACTTTCAAAAAGAGCACAAAAATTAAAAAAAGAAATAGCTGACTTACGAAAAAATACAGAACATACTTGGGCAGCTTATTCTCATCAAACAGTAATTGTTAATTATGTAAATTCAGAAAAAACAATGCAAATAGCACAAGCTAGAATAGATGTATTAAACAGAGCTAAAGATAAAAATGCAATAATGTTAGAGTATTCACAAATTGTAGATCCAAAAACAGGCATTGTTCAACGAGAGGCAAGAAGTTATACAGTTGCACAAGAGATTGCTTTTTANCAAAAAATTATAAATGAAACTAGAGAAATGAGAAGAGAATTTATTCAACTCTCTATAGAATTGGGTGAACAACCTATATCTTCGTGGGCAACCTTTAGACCTAATAATGCTATTATAGGTAGAATACAAAAAAGATTGTATGGCGGNACAGAAACAACTACANAACGGGTAGAGAAAAAATATTTTTCTGTTAAAGATGGTCAAGCAGAATTAACTGATGACATGGAAAACAGTATACCGCTTGTCAAACAAGCATTAATAAATGCGTTAGATAAAATGAATTTAAGTTGGGTTAACTTACAATTTTTTAACAAATACTTTGATGAAAAAACAGGCACACAATTAAATGGTGAATTTTTAATACATAACAAAACTATTAACGTAGCACTTAATGCTTCTGTAGAAAATATAAATAAAGAACAGTCTAGAATGTTTGTATTATTCCACGAAGCTATGCATGCGCTATTCGAACAAGGGTTATTTACAAAACAAGAAGAACAAAAATTACGAGAAGCTTCTAGAAAATATTTTATTAAAAAATATAAAATACGTGAACGTTATAAAGGATTTAATTTAACACAAGCACAAATAGAAGAAGAAGGTATATCAGAAGCATTTGCACAACATGCTATAAATGCTCAAGTAGAAGTAGGCGTAATTAAAACTTTATTTAATCGTTTGTTAGGATACTTACTAGCATTACGTGAAGCTTTATTTAGCTCTGGTTTTGACACTATAGATAAAATATTTGACGCTTCACAAATAGGATTAGTAGGTAACAGATATGCAGGTAAAGCGGCTAACGAAAGAAACCGAACTACAATATATAATACCTCAATTACGCCAGTTGGTATTTCTACAAATGATTCTCCTTTATTTTCCGTGGCATTTAATAAAAATATAAATGAAGTAAACGAAGTATATGGAACTACATTTGGCGGCGAAACTAGTCCAGACACAGTAAAAACAAACAGAAATCAAAACAACGGTACAGGCCGTAAATTAGAACGTGAAATAGATGCTGCCAAGAAAGCTAATCCTAATTTAATTAAAGATAAAGATATTAATTCTTTCTCTAGAATTATGAACTATGCATCTGAGTGGGCACAAAGTATACCATTGTTTGGTTTTATGTTTAGATCTATACAAGCTATGGATCAAAAAGTAAGAGACATACAAGCAGAATTTGTTACCTTAATGGATTTATATATTAAAGTTGCTAAAGATCCTAAGGCAAAATCTTTATTAGATAAAGCACATATGATTTCTCAAGAACCTATAATAGTAAATGGTAAAGAAGTTAAAAATAATACACATTATCGTATGGATCAGACAGGTAGAATTACATTTGTTGCTTCTCGTGACAGAAAAAGTGGAGGTGCTAATCCTGTAGAAGTTAAAAAAGGTGAAGTTATTATTTTAGAAGGTGACACAGCACAAGCTTACGAAGATGCTCAAGTTGCTATAAATTATGTAATAATGGAAGACATGAGAGGTAAAGTAGCTAGTACCTTTATAGATAATATAAAAGATGCAATTTCATTGTTACAAACAGAAGAAGTGCAAAATGTATTACGTATATCTGGCCTACCTGATTTAAATACAATGACAGATGACCAAATTGAAAACATCACATTTAGTGATGTAACATATATTGTACGTTCATTACAAACTGCATTAGAATATCCAACTATACCTACTACAATTAAATCAAGAATTGAAACTGCATTAGGTAGTGATGGTGAAGTTAAAACAAGTTTATTTGCTTTACAAGAAGAATTTGCTAAAATTAATAGATGGCAACAATCAGATTATGTACCTTTTCAAAGACATGGTAGTCATTATGTCATTGTTAGACAAGCACCAAATGAAGAAGAATTAAAAGTTGATCCCAACGCTAAAGGTGCTATTATACATTATGAACATATAGAAGCAGATATTAATCCGTTGTCTAGAGAAACTCAGTTTAATAAAGTTAGACAAAGATTACGAGAAGAATATGCAGGTGAAAATGTTACAATATCAGACATTAAAAAAGTAAATCTAACTGAACTACAAAATACGTTAGGTAGAGAATTTAATGGTATAGACAGCATGTCACAATACTTATCAGAAGCTAATCAACAAAAATACGCTGAAGCTAGAAAAGAAATGAAAAGTGCATTAGGAAAAATTACCAATGAAAATATAAAAGGATTTGATGCTTTTGTAACAGGTAGACAAAAAATAGGTGGTATAAATGGATATGACGGTGACTTTGTAAGAGGTATATTAAACTTTGGTTTAATGGGTTCTGAATATGCAGCTCGAAATAGATTTATGCCTGAGATAAATAGCAGATATACTTTATTTAAAGAAAATTATGATTTAGGTACTAACATTAGAAAAGGTGTTGATAAATGGTACACGTACAAAGTAGACGATCCAACACAGGAATGGTCACAATTAAGGCGTGCAGGTTTCTGGTGGTTCTTAGGTGGTAATGTATCTTCAGCTTTATTACAAACAATGTCTTTAGTACAATTTACTGGGCCTATGTTAGGTTCTTTTGCAGGCAATACAAAAGCTGCCGCCGCATTAAGTGTAGGTTTTAAAGATGCAATGAAAATGATTTCATTTAGAAAAAATCAACACGGTGATTTATTTTTAAATTTTGATCTAGTACCTAGTGATATTAGAGAAGAAGTAATGGAAGCAGTACGTAAAGGTATAATAAAACAAGGACAACTACTACAAGAAATTGGTATGCCAGTAGGACATCCTACATCAGCTTCTAGTCCAGAGGGTACTGCTAAAAGAAAAATACATGATTTTGAAATGACTGTAGTAGGTGGCGCATTTAATACTATGGAAACTGTATCACGTATGGCAGCATATATTGCCGCTTTACGTTTAGCTAGAGATCCAACTGTATTAGCAAAAGCAAACGAATATTTTCAAGGAAATGGTTTATGGGAAGCTATGCGATTTGAAAGAGCAGGAGGGGCACTGACTCCTCAAATGCTTGCAGAATTTATTACAGATCGTACTTTTGGTTTGTATGGTAAACTAAACAGAAACAATATTGCTAGAGGTTTTGGATCAGTAGCATTCTTGTTCACAACATACATTGGTCAAATGTTTGCACTAATGTATAGATCATTTACATCTGGAGAAACTGAAGCACAAAAAAGAGTTGGTCGTAGAATGTTTACAAAGATGATATTAGCTATAGGTATCACAGGTGGATATATGGCAATACCCGCAGTAGATGACGCAGAAGATTTTTTTAGTTGGGTAATGAGTCAAGTTACAGGTGTTAAAAGAGATTATAGTGATCAATTTAAAGATATGATTGAATCTGCTATAGGTGAAAAAGGAGCTGAAGCTATGCAAAACGGTATTATCAATGCTTATGGTGGTATCGATATACAACGTAGAATTGGTTTTGGTCAATTGCCAGGTTCACAACAATTTAAAGCACTAATGAGTTTAACAGGATTATCTACAGGAGCTGATGCAAAAGATATTGGTGGTGCCCCTATGGCTATGGTGTTTGGTACTTTAGAAAAAGTTTTTGATGAATTAAAAAAAGATGGTATGACTTCTCTTGTTCCTTTTGTAGGTAGAGACTCTGATGCACTAGCAGCTTTATTTCCTACGGCAATACAAAATATGTACAAAGCACAAAAATATGCATTACAAGGATATGCTGACACAAATCGTGGCACACTTTTGACACATGATTTAGGTGCTATGGACATAGCGATGCAAGCCGTTGGATTCGCTCCTAGCGTAATAGCTAACAAACGAGCAAAACTTTACAGAGAACAACAAACAGGTGGAGCAACTTCTGAATACAGAAAACGTATGAACGGTAGAATTACTCAAGCCATACAGGATATTATTATTGCACAAACAATTACTAATGACTCATCAGCGGCAGACGAAGCACAAGAAAGATTATTAAAATTGATGAGAGATGTAATGTTATTTAATCAGTCTCATGATTATATACATCAGTATTTACCTGACATAACTAGACTCCGTGAAGAAGCCCTTAAGAAAATTAATGATAATTATAGAGTGTCTAAAGCAGACAAGAAAAAACGGGCTGCGTTAACAGAAATTCTAAACTAGCCCGTTTCTTTATTTTTTAACTAAACTTCCTCCGAAGTATAATCCAATTATTGATGCCATTAGATGTGTATCCATTGGTGTAATTACTACACCTGCATATTTTCTATCTATAAGCATTTCTTTTTGTTCAATTAAGAATAAGAATCCTCTGCTAAATTCTGTCCACGTTACGAAGACAGCTGTGTCAAAAAATACAGGTACAATTTTAGGCCATACAATAATAAAGAATACTGCAGTTAGTGCAATAATTCTTCTTGTAAATTGAAAGCCTTTGTTCTCGTATTTTCGAGCTTTGTCAATCTCATCCATTTGAAATTTACCACGAGCAAGTAACATTTTTTGTGCATCTTGCTTTGCTTTAATGCTCTGTCCCCAGATGGACATTACTCCACCTAGGACACTTGAGCCAAGCATTGTAATCATTTCTACAGGCAATCCAAACATATACGTTTAGATAGCTTGTATAACAAAAATTACTAGAACGATTCCAGCTACTATAATAGCGCCTTTGCGCTTTTTAGAACTGTCATTCCAGAAGTCTTTTATCTTTTGCATATCTACTCCTTTTAAAAAGTTGTTATCATTTTTGCCGTAGCAAACGCTGCAGCTAAATCAGTATCGTTTTCAATCAATTGACCTATTTCTTGGTTAGACATAGATGCCAAAGAAGCAGACGCTGATTTGCCGTCGTCTCCGTATCTCGCAAATTCTTTATTAAATTTTGGGCCAAATAAAGGCGATGAATTAACTAATAAACTCTTAGCAGTTGCAGGTTCTACTTGCCAATATCCTCTAGCAACTCCTGTTCTCTCACCTTTTTTGTCATCATCTGTTTGTTGTCTTTTTGATTTATACCCGCTTTCAATCATTCCAATTTTAGACATATTATCAATAATAGTATCTGAATTAAAATCCATATCACCATCAAAAATATATCCAGATTTAATTAGAGATTGCATAGCGTCTTCTGGTACGTCAATACCAGCATCTAAAATTTCATTGGCTTTATTTCTTTTTGTTTTATCACCTGTTCCTTGGTAGTTATCAACCCAAGTTTGTGCAAATTCCATATTTTCATCTTGAAAAAATGATTTAAAAAAACGACTAATATCACCTAAATCTGTAGCCATGTTACTCTG
>JGI24003J15210_10001529_pt1 | contig 10153 bp, 6 predicted proteins | sample LinPmetageLP28_FD_15210 | JGI IMG/M metagenome (IMG submission 15210)
CGTCTCATCTTTCAATACGCTTCATTTAACAACAGCCGTAGTCTTCACTTTTTCCTTGCTGCCTGGCCTGTGGTTGGTATCTGGTTTACTGCCTTAGGTGTCAGCACAATGGCATTCAACTTGAATGGTTTTAACTTTAACCAATCAATCCAGTCCAGTGATGGACACGTCGTCAGCACCTGGGCTGACATCTTGAACCGTGCTGGTCTTGGTATGGAAGTTATGCATGAACGTAATGCACATAACTTTCCACTTGACTTGGCATCAACTAGCTCTACACCTGTGGCCTTAGTGGCACCTTCAATTGGCTAATCGCTTTGTAGTCGACTGTGGTGACCACTTGATAACACATGATGGTTACATACAGATCGGTATCTTCCACCATTCATTAGAAGATCATCTAAGATTAAATTCAGAAGTAGAGTGGCAGGTAACCTATTGGATGCCTGATGTATTCACTAACAGATATAAAAGGTTAAGCTATCAACAACATATGATAGTAAATGCAGGGTCACCAAAAACTGATGGTTCTGCAGAATCAATAAACAAGTGAGATAGATCTTAAAGAGGGGTGCAATTCCCCTCATCACTATTGGCATCGGCCCGTACGCGGATACCCTTTGCCGTCTAGACGGTGGGATAGACCACAATACAAATTAAATAACTCAAAGATCTTTGAGAGTCTATGTTATTACTCTCTTTTTAAAATGGCTTTTCAATCTTCTGTTAACCCCGCTCAGCTAACTCAGCTGGGTCAGGCTAACATGGCGGGTGATACCCGTGCACTTTATTTGAAACTCTTCTCTGGAGAGATGTTCAAAGGCTTCCAAAATAACACAATCGCTCGCGATTTGGTTATGAAGCGTACCTTGAAGAACGGCAAATCTTTGCAGTTCATCTACACAGGGCGCACCAAAAGTGAATTCCATACTCCTGGAAATAGCATCCTTGGTGATAGCAACAACGCTCCTCCTGTGGCTGAGAAAACTATCACGGTTGATGACCTGTTGATTAGTTCAGCATTCGTTTATGAATTAGACGAAGTACTCTCTCATTACGATTTGAGGTCGGAGATATCACGTAAAATCGGCTATGCTCTTGCCGAAAAATATGACCGCTTGATCTTCCGTGCTATCACTCGTGGTGCACGTGCAGCATCACCGATCACTAAGTCTGGTTATGTTGAACCAGGTGGTACACAGATCCGTGTTGGTACTAACAACCAGGCATCTGATGCTTATGTGCCTGCTTCTTTGATTAACGCTTTCTATGACGCCGCAGCTGCGATGGACGAGAAGGGTGTTAGTCAGGACGGACGCGTGGGCGTTCTAAATCCTAGACAATACTACGAATTGATCCAAGCTGTTGGTTCTAATGGTCTTGTGAATCGTGACGTACAGGGTTCTGCCCTTCAGTCTGGTAATGGCATCATCGAGATTGCTGGTATCAAGATCTACAAGTCAATGAACATTCCTTTCTTCAGTGCCTATGGTACTAAGTATGGTTCTGCTTCTGCTACTAACCCTGGTGTCACCTCTCCTGGTAATACTGGTTCGTTTGTTGCTGAAGCTGTCGAAGATGCTGCAACTGATGTTACAGGTATCAACAACGAGTACGGTGAAGAAACCGAATTCGCTAACAGCTGTGGTTTGATCTTCCAGCGCGAAGCTGCTGGTTGTGTCGAAGCAATTGCTCCTCAGGTTCAAGTAACCAGTGGGGACGTAAGTGTGATTTACCAGGGCGATGTAATTTTGGGCCGCTTAGCTATGGGAGCAGATTATCTGAACCCTGCTTGTGCTGTTGAACTTATTGCAGGTGCTGCAGTTGGTTCTTCTGGTAACGCTGCTTTCTGATATTCATATATCATACGGGAGTCTCTTCGGAGGCTCCTTTTTTTTAATTCTTTATTGAGAATAATACTCATTATCAAATTATGCCTTTTCCTACTACTGGCTCCAATACTGAGCTACAAGCTGTTAATCAGATCCTGGCGTCAGTTGGTCAGGCTCCTGTCTCTACGCTAGATACAGAAGAAATTCTTGTCTTCAATGAAGTGTCAAGAATTACAGGCTTCTTAGCTTCTACTACTCTCTTCACTAATACAAATAATATTTCAGCTGGTACTTACATTTCTGGTATTGGTGTTGCTAATAATACAGCAATCGCTACTACTGAAACCGTGTTTTCTACCACAGGTTCTATTTCAAGTAATGTACTTACTTCTCCATCCCCATATATTCCGAAGAATACTTTTATTACTGGAACTGGAATTGCTAATGTATTAGTGCAATCAGGACCAAGTGGTTCCGGTCCTTATACTTATACAGTTAGTGCAGCTAATGCATCGTCTGCTACGTTAACATTAGATCCTATTCTGTATCAATACACCACTAACATTTCCCAAACATTAGGTACTTCAGATAGTTTTCTTAATTTATCTAGAGCTATTGTTACACAAAAAGTAGAAACTCAAACCAATCCTGACGTTGCAATCTCACGTGATACATTAAAAGAAACTTCACGTGAAGTACAATCTGAAGGTTGGGCTTATAACACAGAAAGAAATTACGATCAGTTTAAACCTGATGGTTCTAAAAAAATACCAATCCCTAACAATGTAATCCAAATGGATTTAAGCCAAGACTATACAAACAATCTTGGTCGTAATGTTGTTAATCGTGCTGGTTATGTTTATGATACTATTAAACATACTGACATCTGGGATACAGATGAAACCCTTTATTTTGATGTAGTATGGGAACGAGACTATTCAGATATACCTCAACCTATTCAAGCTTATATTGTAGCACGTGCAGCTGCTACTGTATCTAGTAGAATTATTGGTGACCCAAATCAATACCAAATGCTACAACAAAAAGAAGCTTACACAAGATCCATGGCTCTTGAATACGATTGTAATCAAGGTGACCATAGCTTCTTTGGTGCACCAAAACAAGGTAACTACTACAAGAGCTACAGTCCCTTTGACTCCCTGATTCGATAATGCCAGCAGTAACTCAATTGACACCTAACTTTCTTGGTGGTGTCTCTAAACAAAATGACGACAAAAAATTAGAAGGTCAGATAACTGAATGCATTAATGGTTATCCTGACCCTACCTTTGGTCTACTTAAAAGACCTGGTATGGAACACATCAATGTTTTAAAAAAAGCTAATGGTGATGTATTTACTAAAGCAGAACTAGCAAATGCAGTATGGTTTTATATTGACCGTGCTAGTGCTGGTTCTTATATTGGTGCTATTAAAGGTACTAACATTTATATCTGGACATCAGATACTGGTACGTTTTGTACTGTAACTAATAATGGTACTTCATATTTAACTGGTACTAGCTCAAACGATTATCATTTCCGTAGCATTCAAGATACTACAATCATTACAAACAAAACTGTTACCACTGCTATGCAAGCAGCTGGTACGTTTGTTGCTGATTCAGTTGCTACGCTTAAACTAATTACACTTGTAGAAACGTTTGACTATACAGTTACTCTTCAAAACATAGAAGCCCAAGTAACAGCTCAAAACACTACAACATTTGATGATATGTTGTTGTATAATGCATCAGATGTTAACACTAATCACCACTTAATTGATAAAATTAAAAGTGTTATTGAAGCACAGCACTCAGCATCTAATACAAATTTTAATGGTATTTGGTATTTAGAGGGTTACAATAACAGTATTGTTATTAAACGTGGCACTGGTACTAATGCAGTTAAAACTGATTACAGTGCAGTTACTGGTACTCCTTTAGCCTTTTCAATTGATTCAAGAGGTGGTCTAAATAACACTTCACTTGAAGTATTTGAAGATAGTGTAACTGCTGTAGACAAATTACCACTAGAATCTTTTGGTGATCATTACGTAAAAATCTTAAACAGTGATAGTGCTGAAGATGATTACCATGTTAAGTTTATTGCTTACGACACTACTTTAAACAGAGGTCGTGGTTTCTGGAAAGAAACAGTAGCACGTGATGCTTCTCCTGGTTTAAATACTGCAACCATGCCACATGAGTTAGCTAACACTGGTACTACTACATTTACTTTCGGTCCTATTGCTTATACAGCTAGGCTTGCTGGTGATGATGTAACCAGTCCTATCCCGTCGTTCATTGGCTCACCTATTACATCTAGCTTCTTTTACAGTAACCGTTTTGGTGTATTGTCTGGAGATAATGTAGTTCTTGGTGTTGCTAATGATACCTATAATTTCTTTGTTAAGTCCGCACTAACACAGATTGCTTCAGACCCTATTGATTTAAATGTATCTAGTATACGTCCTGTTACATTGTCTGATGTGTTACCGTCACCACAAGGTCTTATCTTGTTTAGTGAACGTCAACAATTTCAATTGTATGCAACTGATGCTAGTGTATTGACACCTACTTCTGCTGTAATCCGTGACCTCTCTAATTATGAGATGGCAACTGATATTTCTCCTGTAGACATTGGTACTACCTCTGCATTTGTCAGTAGATTACCTGGTTATAGTAAACTCTTTACTATGGCATTACGTGATGTAGAACAAAGCCCTATTGTTGTAGATATTAGTAAAGCAGTATTAGAATGGATCCCTGCTACTGTAGATGATATTACTACGAGTCCACCTAACTCTGTTGTAATGTTAGTTGATAGAGATACATATTACTTGTATTTATATCGTTATTATAACAACGGTGAGAAAGACTTATTCCAAGCTTGGACTAAATGGGAACTACCTGGTATTATTCAAGCTGCAAAAATTATCAACGATAATGTTGTAGTAGTTCAGCAGTTTGAAGATGAATATTCTATTGGTTCTATAGTGCTTGATGAGATACCTGCAGGAGACTCTGTATCGAACGCAACTACCTTTGAGGGCAATGCATGCCTAGACATGGCTACACGTCCTGTGAGCCCTGCTGGAGGCGTCTCAGCGGTTGTATATGAAGTAGCGTTAGATCGTACTAAGATCTACTTACCTTATAAACCACTTAGTACTAAAAAAGGTGCTATGCTCCTTAATGTACCTAAAGCAGAAGTTAATAATACATCAGCTGCTTTAGATGCAGATGCTGGTTATTGGGCTGAAGTCGAAGGTTTTACTGAACCAGGTACTGGTTATTATTACTTTGAAATCAAAGGAGATTTTACTGGTTATGCTGACGGTATGCTTGTAGGTTATAACTATGACCTTGAAGTAACACTACCTAAGTTTTACTACAGACGTGATGCAACCACTACTGATTATACTGCAACATTAACTATTGCTAGAGTTAACTTCTCACTTGGTAGGACTGGTGCTGTTGTATTTAAATCAAAAGCTACAGGTTCTAACGAATGGGTTGCTGTAAAAAATGTAGCTGAAGCTAGTTACTATACAGGTGATAGTAATCCAATTAAAGAAGAGAAAACTTTTACTGTACCCATCCATCAACGTAATACTAATTTTGAACTTAAAGTGACAAGTAATTTACCATACCCTGTATCGTTGGTGTCAATGATGTGGGAAGGAAACTATTCCCCACGTTTCTATAGGAGGTCTTAATGATTAATAAAAATTATGATCTTTTGGGTGAGCAGCTAGCTGAATCTGGGCTAGAGATGAATATTGGTGCCCTTTTAATGGGTGGTTTGTCGCTTGCTAAGGGCATCATTGGTTCATCCCAAGCTGCTGGAAGAAACCAAGCTTCTGACACCGCATACAAAACACAGACGCTTCAAGCACAACTTGCTGCACGGCAAGCTAACAACTACCAAACAGAAGTATACAACGCTGATCGAGAAAACTATCGAAATAACAGAGCTTATCAGTGGGAAACTCTGGTAAAAGACTGGGGGTATAAGCGAGATGTTCAAGATTATGAATACTTACAAACTATAAAACAGTACGGTAAGTCTGTTGAGAACACTAACGATAAACTTACTTATAATAGCATTGCAGGTATGCAAGCTTATGAAGCTGAACAATCAGCACTGAATGATATTGGAACTGAAGATGCTTTTAGTCGTCAAGGTATGCTTGTTGATCAACTGCAAGCTCAAGGTAAAGCTGCATTAGGACAAGCTGGTAATTCACGTACTAAATCACTTCAATCTAGTATTGCAGCTTTAGGTCGTAACGCAGCTATTATGGATGCTAGTTTGTCTAGTTCTGTAGAGCAATCACAACGTAATCTACAACAGATTGGTTTACAACGTTATGCTGCTGATATTAATGCTAAAGCACAAATGATGATTGAACCTGAAAGGGCTCCTGAATTAGTTCAACCTACAATGGGACCAGAACGTATCTTTGTTGCACCTATGAAAGTCCAGCCAAAAGCTGTTCAAGCCCCTACTAGAGAGAGTACGTTTGCACCAATATTTGATGGGATAACATCAGCTGCAACATCAATTGCAAAAGGTATTAAACCTTCTTATGAGAGTCCTATTCCTAAAAACCCTACTCCTAAAAGGAAACCTCGTACTTGGTTAGAAGATAACTACAAACCAAATGGAAAATAATCATGGCAAAACAAGTACAATTTAGAGGCGCTACTAAAGCTAAAGGGTTCTCCCCACAACAAGTAAGTGATGCTGCTATCTCACGTATGCGTGAAGAAAGCAATCGTGTCGTACGAGGTATGCAAGCTGCTGCTCAATCTGACATCTCTCAACGGCAACGCATCGCCCAAGAGATGAAAGAAAACCAGCAGTATGAACAAACATCCCGTAAAAGAAACTACGACGTCCAAACGCAGAATCAAAGCACTGAGATCCGTCAAACGCAGCTGGATTCAGAAACTGCTAAAGCTCAGTTAATATCAAATCAAAACGCACAATCTGCAATCTTTGCAAATATTGCTAATTTAAGTAACACAGCTGTAGAAAAATACGAAGAGATACAAAAGGTAAAGTCTGACGAACGAGCTCAAGAAGCAATTAATGAGTTCTTAATTAATCCTAATCAAGACAAAATAATTAATCAAGTCTTAGGTGAGTATGAATTAGCAGCTACAGAAGAAGTACGTCAAAGTGAACTAGATGTAGCAAAAGCTAAAGGTGGTGATCCACTTGCTATTTCTAAAGTTAGATCTTTAGATAGCAACGGTCGTTATAAATTAGACCAAGCTAGGGTTAATTATATTTTAACCAATATCTATCCACAGCAACTTAACAAAGCTTTGTCGGAAGCTGGTGAGTTAGACTCAGCTGAAACTGCAGCTTTTCTTGCTAATTTTAAAAGAGAGTTTTTTGAAAAGACTAACGTCTTAGCTTATAAACCTGAGATGGTACGTGATGGTTTGGCAGCCCTTCAACGTGTTGACCAAGGTGTCCAGACAAAAGCGCGAGCGCGTGAGGAAAAACAAAACTCAGAAATAAGAGTAGCTAATGCTACTACAATTCTAACGCAAAACCCTACCGCTTTTCTTCAAAACGTTCCTAGTTCCTTTAGGACGTACCAATCAGAAAAAGGTAATGCGGCTGCTATTAAATGGCTTACAACAGACATCGGTTTAGCACGTGGCGCTAATGGTGAATATTTATTTAAGCTTGATCAAATTGGTGCTGCAGAAATAAATACAGCTAAAGGTCAAGCTGGTAAACCATTTGCTGTAACTAATCCAGGTGCGTATGGTGCGCTTAAAATAGCACGTATGCGTGGCGATAATCAATATCGTGAAGCGCTGATAACTGCTGAAAGCTTAGGTTACAAAGAACAAGAAAAAACATTTTTACAAGGTTTAACTGAAGATAGCAGTCAAGAAGCAGCAGATAAAGCTGTTCTCTTTTTTCAAGAGACTTACGGTAGAGTACCACAATCAATTCAAAGGTTTGCAGACAGTTATACTTATGAAGCAGTAGCAAAAGCTAAAAGGATTGAAGCATTGGAAGCTCTTGCTGCCGGTGATATTACACAAGAGGCTGTTGATCTTTATGCAAGACTCAACCCTAGTGGCGCTAAAGCTTTCGAGGAACGTTTCAGCAAACAACAGGTAATCAAGAACCACCCAGTATTTAAATCGGCAACAAAAGAATTACTAGCAGCAGCAAATGGCGTTACAAGCTTTGGCAGTCTAAAAGCTGGTACGGGGTCATCTGGACTTGTTCATCGGGCAGCAGTTAGGGACTTACATCAACGTGTTAAAGATGACCTCGCTAGATTTAAAGGGGAAATTACACCAGATATAGTTGAACAATATATTACTAAACATAGCCTTGCTATTGGAGGAGAAATCAGCGGTAAAAAGGGAAAATACACACCATCAGGTGAACTAGGCCCAGGTAATCGTAGAGTATTTCCTCTATTAGAAAAAACAGATAATTTGACTCCAGACCAACTTTACTCTCGCAAGCTTTCTGAAATACGAGCTATTGCTGCCGAGCCGGGTTCTGGAGGTCTTCGTGCTCTTTTATCAAAAAAAGACGCTGTTATGACTACACCAGAAATAGAAGCTGTATCAAATACTTATCTTGAAACTGGTGAATACCCTTTATTCATTTATGGTATTACGGAGATGACCAAGGGTGGTGATCCATTTGTAATTATGAATAAACTACGCCAAGCTCAAGGTCTTACACCACTAGAACCACCTCAACTAGTAAAAGATCTAAATGCACAAATAACTCCTGAAATTCAGGCTCTAATAAGAAGAGCAAAAAATAAAGCACAAGCAGAGCGTGCATACCGTCAAGGGTTTTCCCAAACGTCTGGTGATACCAGTGCTTTTAGACGGTCAGAATCGATGAGAGCTGGAAGCCCTATGCTTGTGTATACTTCCGGTAACATTGGTCCAACTTCTACTGGACCTCATTTAGACCTTAAAAGTGTAGATGGTAGTAGATTTGAATTAGAAGAATTAGATGATTATGTAGAAGTAAACGATCCAGAATATGGTAGAGTTTCTTTAAGTTTTGTTCGTAAAAAAACTGGTGGTATTGGTGACAGTTTTGATGAACATGTAGCACGTGGTTCACACGGAATTGATATTGGCCTGCACGGTGGAACAGAAATTTATTTAAAAAATGGTGCTAAAGTAATTAGTTCACAACCTACTGCACATGGAGATTTACTTACATTTGAACTTCCTAACGGCAAACGTTTTACAAAATTACACGGAACAACTAAAAATTAAACTATGGAATACGATCCTAACGAGATGTTTAGGGAGGATCCAGGTGAGATGGAGTTATCTCCAGAATTTAATGCTGATTTGCAGCTTGCCCAAGAGGCTGCACAGCTTGAAGATACTCAACTAGATGAAACCTCTACTCCTACGGGAGGACAGCCTGAACAAGCTCCACAACCCGAGGTAGCTACGGCACCTAAAGAACCAGAAGAAGACCCAACAGAATTTAAAAATCCAGACGGTTCTATTAATTACGAAGCAATAGATAGAGCAGCTGCAGGTTTAGATAAACAAGATGCAGAAACGTTATTAGCTATACCTACAAGTTTAATTGACTTTGGTGTAGATACAATTAACATGATTCCTGGTGTTAATATACCTAAACCTACTAAATTTGAAAATGAAATAACACAATCAGCACGAGAAATTTCTGCGGTTGTCACACCTACATTAATGGGTGGCGCTGTGCTAAAATCTGCTGGTTTAGCTGCTAACGCACGTGTTGGCTGGTCAGTTGGTCAGAATAAGTTTGTCCAGTTTATGGGTGAACGTGGTGTAGAAGCTTTAGCTGGTGTAGCTGTAGGTGCTGTCAGCAGTGAATATACAGAAGATAATCTAACTGGTATGGCTAAAAAGGCTTTCCCTAAGACGTATGATTTTATTCCTGATAGCATGGCTACTTTGGATAGTGATGATGAGGACACAAAACGGGCAAAGAACATTTATGAAGATCTTGGTTTAGGTTTTGTTACTGATTTAGCACTAGGTACTGCTAAATTGGTTACTGCTATTGGTGCTGCTGCTGGTCAATTGCGTAAATCTAATAGACTTGTTGGTGAAACTCCTCAAGCAAGGGCATGGCTTAATTCAGCACAACCTGAGGCTTCTGATTATTCTAAAGCTAAACGTATTTGGGATCAGGGTGAAACTTTAGATGATAAATTTAAAGCAGAAACACTACGTACCCGCACACCATTTGCAGAGCTTTCAGAAGAACAGCAACAAAAAGTTATTAAAAATTATACAGATAAGAACTTA
>JGI24003J15210_10001536_pt1 | contig 10125 bp, 11 predicted proteins | sample LinPmetageLP28_FD_15210 | JGI IMG/M metagenome (IMG submission 15210)
TTAATAATCTCTACAAGATCTCTGATATTTTGTAATGCAAGATTACTTACATGAGGTAATCCACCTGATTGAAATGTTGCCTTTCTACATGTTCGATTAACCGTAATCGGTATTTGTCTTAAATTAAGATTGATACAGCAATAACCTAGTTGAGTTTGTGGATTCATATATTTGTATTTAATTTAAATATAACAAATAATAACCATTTCTGAAAGTATTTAAATGTTTATCTCACCTGGTCTCTTGCTATCTGATTTAATAGCTCTTAACCAAGCTCGAGTACAAGGTATATCGTTATCTCTCATCCATTCATTATAAAATCTAGTATCTAAAGCTAAAGCTTGAAATTTAATAGTATCATTATAAATGAATTTAGCCTGCTCTTCTCTTATATAATAAAAGAAACAGTTTTGATTCCAATAACTTACGTGAGTAGGATCTTGAAATGCACCTCTACCATCAGTTGATGGAACTTCAATAAATGCCCATGCTTTATCATCTAAGACTCTATGAAGTTCTTTCATCGTGTGATGCTTATTTGGTAAATGTTCAAATAAATGAGAAGCATTAACAACACCTACTGAATTATCTTCAAATGGCCATTTTTTATTTAAATCAGCGTATATATCATAATCTCCTGCAATATCTACTACTTTATAGCCTCGTTTATCAGTTCCAGGAATACCTCCACCTAAATCTAATTTTAGAAGACCTTTTAAGTCTGCATCTCGTTCAGCCAATCTTTGCTGCCATTCATCTCTCAATTGATAAGTACCTTCTTGTATTGCTTTATTTCTTTCAATCCAAGTATTCTCTCCATGAATCCTATAACCATATAAAGGTTTTGGTATATGATGAAATTTGGTAATTAAATAAGTTCTTATCATTAAATCTTGATCATCTAAAATAGATCTATTAACATCATGCCCTCCTACTTTTTTATAAACTTCATTCTTCCATGTTCTTACGTGATCTGGTCCAAAATATATTAAAGATACAGACCCGGCATCAGCTTCAAAGCCATGCATTCTTTTGTATGTCTTATCTTTATATTCTATTTCATCATAAGTCCAACCGTTGTTAGCATCAAAGGGGACAAAATCATCTTTCATATAGATATTATCACTCCAAACAAAACCTACATCTGGATTTTCTTTATATGCTTTAACAACCTCTTCCAAACAAGTAGGTAATAATACATCATCATGGTCTGCCTCTAATAATATTTCGCCTGTCCCTAAATTAAATGCTTTATTTTTAATGTAACCTACATTACTGCTTAGATCTCCAGGAATGTCATTGTAAATTAATACTCTTTTATCTGACTTTATTTCTTCTGACAATGAATCTTTCCTAACAGAGCCATTCAGATATAAAACCCATTCCCAATTTTTGTATGTTTGTTCACATATACTACTATATAATTCTTCAATGTATGTAGGTCTATGTGTTGGTGTTATTATGCTTACTTTCATTTTTAGTTTTATTTAGCGTTAAAGAAGAACATATGAAATAATCTTCCTGTTTCTTTTGATGTTCCAAAATATTCTGTTGCTGCATGAATTGTTTTTGCATCCCACATAGCAAACCTATTAAATTTATTACCTATTCTATCAATCTCTTCCCATTTAGTCCCATCTAAAAAATCATCATGACTAGATCCTATTAAATTATTTTTAGCATCCTGAACTTCTTGTTCTGTGGTAAGACCATTATTACCTATTGTAGGTTCTCTGTCAAGCCAAGTTTGAGTCTTATGCCTAAGAAAAGATGTTCCGGTTTCAACAGGTGCATCTGGTGTTAAAAATACAACCGCCGCATGTGTTTGGCCGTCGTAATGATATACTAAAGGATCTGCTGGTGTACAATATTGAAAAACTGTGTTGTGTGGTTGATTATCCCAATCCGTTATTTTTAACCCTAATAGCTTTTCTATTTTTTTCCTTGTTCCTTCAACACAGTATTTAAATGTAGTTCTTTTTCCTTTATGATATTGGCTAGGTGCAAATTCTTGCTGTAATGCTAATTCTCTAACTGCATCTGGATTATTATAAAAGTTATCAATTACAGTTAATCCTGGTGGTATATCATTTACACTTAATGCAGGTGTTAATACACAAGCTTCAAATGTTTTAAACTTTTCATCTTTATTAGTATTACATTCTAAGATAACTGTAGTTCCTATTGTTATATTAGGTTTTACATTAGCAGATATTTCATAACCAATTAATTCTTTACCTAATTTAAAAGGTGCATAAAAAGCATTTACATCATCTCTCTGTGTTCTTTTTATTGTACATTTAATATTATCTACTAATCCGTTTACTTTTAATTTAATGTCTTTAACATTATCAATTTCATGAAATACCCAACCTTTAATATTAACAACACCTTTACGTATTGTAGAAGAATCTACATGATTTCTAATATCATCTGTTAATGATGCATGAAAGGTTTTGCCATGAATTTTAAGGTGAGATTTATTAACTACAGCCAAATCTTTCTGCAACTTTGTTTTTGTTTTTGTTTTCATAATGTGTGTATATTTATTTTATGTAAAAAATAAGTTTAGTTTAAGCTTTTTCCATTTTGTTTCCAATCTATCCAAAAACCAATAGCTACGAATAGATGTAAAAAAATTGATAACCCATATTCATATAAATCATGGTAAGTAGCAAAATGCAAATGAACATGGCCTATTACCCAAAAGGGTATAGCCATTTGTTGACTGTACCATATTAAAAAGAATTTAATAAATTTTTTTAAATATCCCATACTGATTTTCTTTTTCTTTTTGCGAGCTTTAACTTTATAAAGAATATTAGTTTTTTAACTATCTTCATTCTTTCTTAGCTCTATTATTTTTTCTTCTATTTTATTTGCTTCATATGCAAATGTATCACTTAAAGTTCTGTTAGTCTTTGAAGCAACAAATGCTTTACTTAAAAGATCTTTGTGATGATCTTCTAACTTTTCTAATTGTGTTTTTCCTTTAAAAATATTTTTTAAAAATTCTATCATATTATTTTATTTATTATTTACTATCTTTTTCAGTTCTTCTATTGATCCACCAAAGATAATTTTACTGTGTTCTTCAATCCATTCATAAGAGTTTTCCCACCAGGGGTTTTCCAATAGCCACTTTCTATCTTCTTCATTAAATCTCCATCCTAGATGCTTAACAGGGTTGCCTCCTACTATTTCATAAGGTTTTACATCTTTAGTAACCACCGAGTTTGCACCAATGATACAACCATTACCTAAAGTAACACCACCTAGTATTGTAGATTGAAAACCAATAACCACATCGTTGCCTACATATATAGATCCTCTGCTATCAATTAAATCTCTATGTTTTATTTTTCCTTTTTTTATTAGGCCAAGCGGATGAAAAGAAGATACTGAATCTAGTTTATGACTAACACCTAATAAGAATTGAACCTGTGAAGATACACTTATCCATGATTTAAAATAAAGTTTTTCNGCAGGATTATCTACATCTTCACTCTTTGTATAATTTAAAGTTGGATTATGANGATCCACTACAGTATTATTATAGCATGTAAACATAACACGATGGCGATTTTCAAATTCAATAACACCACAAGTGTTGTTAAATGTTTTGGCCGTAGGTAAATCTACCCTATGCATTATTTGTTTTCTGTTTTCCAATCCTCACCAAAATCACCTATGTCTTTACGATGTTCATCGGAAGGATCATATTTCCTTGTTACGTAATAAGCCAGGATAGTACCAGGCTCTAGTGCTTTATATCCATGATAAACCCCAGGAGGTATTTCTAAAACTTTAGGATTTTTATCAGATAAGTATTTAAATTCACACCCATCTTCTTCAGTGGCCCAACCTACTTTTAAACTACCCTTTAAACATATCCAATAATCAGTTTGCTTTTCATGTTTATGCCAAGCAACTATATGTTCTGTTGAATTTATATAAGAGATGTTCACTTGTCCTTGCCCTGCAATAGGAAATACATCTAGTAATCGTTGTGCTCTATCGTCTTCGTGGTAATTCATATTTTTATATTTTTTATAAATGTTAATGCTGATTCTATAACCTGATGCATATCATAATACTTGTATTCTGCAAGCCTACCTCCAAAAAATACATTATTTAATTTATCAGCTTCTTCTTTATACTTAAGATACTTTGTGTTATTAGTAGGATCGTTAACTGGATAATACGGCTCAGATTCACCTGCTTTATAATCTTGTGGATATTCATAAGTTATAACAGTATGATATGTATCTGCGTCATCAAAATGTTTATGTTCTATAATTCTAGTATAAGGTACCTTGACATCTGTAAAGTTCATCATGGCGGTACCTTGATAATTTTTAGTACCTTCTAATGTGTGATGCTCAAAACTAGTTGTCTTATATTCTAACTCTCCAAATTTATAATTAAAAAATCTATCAATAGGACCTGTGTAAATTACATTGTCATGTTTAGGTAATTCATCTTCAAAATAATCTGTTTCTAAAATTAAATCTATACCTTCTAACAGTTGTTCAAATATTTGAGTATAACCTCCTTTAGGAATACCTTGATACTTATCATTAAAATAATTATTTTCATATGTAAATCTAACAGGAAGTCTTTTAATAATTTCCTTAGGTAATTTCTTTGGTGATTTTTTCCATTGTTTAGTAGTATAACCTTTTATTAATTTTTCATAAACATCTTTACCTACAAGTTTAATTGCCTGTTCTTCTAAATTTTTAGGTTCTTTTATATGTTTTGACTGCTCTTCTATTTTAGCTTTTGCTTCTGATGGTAATGTAATACCCCATAATTTACTAAAAGTCCACATACTAAATGGTAAAGAATATATCTCTCCTTTATAATTAGCAACAGGTCTTAAATTAAAATCGTTAAATTCTACATATTGATTAATCCACTTCCATACTTTTTCATTAGAAGTATGAAAAATATGTGGACCATATTCATGTACTTGTATTCCACCCTGATCTCTTGTGTAACAATTACCACCTATATGATCACGATTATCAATAACACAGACACTATAACCTTTTTTAGTAAGTTCATTAGCACAAATAGAACCGAAAAAACCAGCACCTACAATTAAAAAGTCATATTTTTTATCCATATTACAGATTGTTAAAATGATCTAAGTTACTTTGATAATGAGGTATGCTATCTGCATGATCAGGGTTATCTATAACATCTTTTATTAATTTAATACCTTCTTCCTTTTTTCCTAAGTAAAAACAAGAAACAGATAATTGGTCATTAAACCAATCTTCATATTGGTATTTCATTATAAAAAGTTTATATCTTGCTTGTGCGTTTTCTAAAGATATCTTTTTTCCTTTACGTAATATTTCATATCCCTTTTTAAATTGTTGATTATTATTATATAATGTACCTAACCGATAATAAGCTTCGGCTCTATCCTTAACAGTTTCAATAGCATTAAGTAAATCACTCTCAATGTTTTGCCAACTAAAATTTAAATCAAGTTCTTGTAAACCATTAATCTGAGCTTTGAGCCCGGCAATAGAAATTAAAGCTTCATACTCTTCCTCATACCATGTATTTCTTAATGTCAAATATTTATTATACCATCTTAAAGAAGTAATTAAATATTTCTTTTCTATTCCACTGCCATGATCTTTATAGCTTTGTGCGCAATAAAATACAGATCGTGAATTTAATGTATAAGGATCGTCAATTAAAGTTTCCCAGTATTGATTTTCTAAAGCTCTTGCATCTTTTAAGAATTTTTTTGGATCTAAGATTCTTGAACCTAGGCCAGTATTATTAATCCAAAACCTTTCTCCTGATAGATTCTCTGTTTCTAAATAATCTAATCTTTCTTCTGCTCTAATAACCGTATGAGCAATACCAGCAAATATCCAAGTTAATCTATTATCATAAATCACAGAACACCAGTAAGCACTTCCGCCTTTTTTGTTAAGGATCAAATACTGATCCTTTCCACTATCATTAAAATCAAATTTAAAATTACCTTCTAAAAAATCATCGGCATCTAAATGAATAACATAATCTGTTTTATCTTTGACATGAGCCATCATTTTTGTTTTAGTTTTTCCAAACCCTTCCCACTTATCAATATGCCATGCGCCAGGAATGCCAGTATCTTCAAAATATTTTCTTACTATATTAAAGGTATCGTCGGTTGATCCATTATCAGCAACAACTACATAATCTACATAATCTTTAACTGCATTTAACGATGTTCCTATATGCTCTTCTTCATCTTTGCACATCACAGCAAAAGCCATAGTAGGCCTATGCTTAATATCTTTAATATTTTTAGTACCAGGAAATGTAATTTTAGTTACATTAGACTTTTCTTTTTTGGATAAGTTATCCCATTCTGTGATTTGTATTTCTTTCATAATTTATTAATTAATTGTTTTGCTTGTTTATCTATTCAGCTTAATCTACAGGGTTAATCGGTTCTATTTTTAAAGTACCTTTATTACCCTTTACATTAATAGTTCCACCTTTATGCAATTTTCCCTTAAGAATTAATTCAGATATTTTATTTTCTAATAATCTCTCTAAAGTTCTTTTTAATGGTCTTGCACCATACTTAGGATCATACCCTTCTTTTAAAATAATATCCTTTGCTGCTTTAGACATTTTTAATTTATAATTTCCTACTTCTTTTAAATTATCTGATAAGTCTTTGCATTCAATATTTAATATTTTCATTACATCATTTTCTCCTAACCTATTAAATACAACAATTTCATCAATACGATTTAAAAATTCAGGCGAAAACCTACCTTTTAGTGCCTTTCGTAGTGTGGCTTTTTCATCTTCCATTTTAGTAGCCATTTTTTGTTTTGTATTAAATCCTATACCTGGTCCGAATTCTTCTAGTTTTCTTGAGCCTGTATTAGATGTAAGAATTACTAAACAATTTCTAAAATCAATTAACCTGCCTAATGAATCAGTTAAGTGGCCATCATCTAACATTTGTAGTAATACATTAAAGACTTCTGGATGAGCTTTTTCTACTTCATCAAATAATATAACTGAGTGTGGCTTTCTCTTTACCTGCTCTGTTAAAAACCCACCGCCTTCATGTCCTACATATCCTGGAGGTGCCCCGATTAATTTAGAAATAGAATGAGGTTCCATGTATTCACTCATATCTACTCTAATTAATGAATCTTCACTATTAAAAAGATAATTAGCCACCTCTTTTGCTAATTGAGTTTTACCTACACCAGTAGGACCTAAGAAAATAAAATTACCTACAGTTCTATTTCTTTTTCTTATTCCTACCCTATTTCTTTGTATAGTTACAGAAATTTTATCTACTGCATCTTGTTGACCGATTACTCTAGATGATAAGTGTTTATTAATTCCTAATAGGTTTTTATTTTCTTTATCAGATATTTTTTCTATAGGAACACCTGTTGCTTTAGAAACAACCTTCAATACATCATCTTCTGTAATTTCTAATTGATTAACTGCTATCTGTTCTTTCCATACAGCAATATCATGTTTAATTCTTTCTTTAAGAACTAAACACGCATCTCTTTCCTTTGCAGCTAATTCATATCTTTGATCATTTACAGCTTTTCTTTTAGCATATTCTTTTTGAATTAGTTTTTCTTCTAATTTTTTAATCTTTTGTGGTATTTTCATATTAGTTAAATGTTTATATGAACCTACCTCATCTAAAATATCTACTGCCTTATCTGGAAAAAACCTATCAATAATGTAACGATCTGCTAAATTAACAATTAAATTAATTACTTCATCAGAGTAAGATACACTATGATGATCTTCATATTTATGTCTAATGTTGGAAAGAATTTCAATTGTATCTTCTAAAGAAGGAGGTTCTACAACAACTTTTTGAAACCTTCTATCTAATGCACCATCACCTTCAATATTTTCCCTAAACTCATCAAAGGTAGTTGCACCTATACATCTAATCTCTCCCCTAGCTAAAGCAGGTTTAATAATATTAGATGCATCTAAAGATCCGGTGGAACCACCAGCACCAACTAAGGTATGTAATTCATCAATGAAAACAATTATATGTGGATTGAGAATTAACTCATCTACTATGGATTTCATTCTTTCTTCGAATTGACCACGATATTTTGTACCAGCAACAATAGTTGATAATTCTAAAGTATAAATAACCTTACCTTGTAATGATATAGGTACATTTCCCTCAACCATTTTTAAGGCTAAGCCTTCTACGATTGCAGTTTTACCAACACCTGGCTCACCAACTAAAACAGGGTTATTTTTTCTACGCCTTCCTAAAATTTGTATAACCCTAAGAATTTCCTCAGCCCTTCCTATAACTGGATCTAATTTATCCTCAGCAGCCTGCTTGCTCAAATTAGTACCATAAGTATCTAAGACCAATGTTGTCTTTTTAAATCTTGATGCCTTCTTTTGTTTTGATTCTTCTTCTGGATAAATTTCTCCCATAGTTTATTTTTATATAAAAAATATAACAAATTATTTTAACTTCTGAAAGTTAATGTATATTAATTATACTGAAAAATAAGAAATGGTTTAAGCTAAAATTTAATAGAAATACTTAATTCTGAGGTACCTTTGATTAAGCGATGTATAACGCCTTTAGGTATTTGTATAATCTTCATTGGTTCTAATGACTGAGGTAATTCGTTATCAAATTGAAATTGCCAATCGTTTTCATTTAAAGACTCGATCCAACGATCCTCATCATCTGCATGCCACTTATATAAATGATTAGGGGCTGATAGATCAAAATGCCTAAGTACAGTATTTGCAGAATACTCTTCTTGAATAAAAGGTTTAGCCTGATCTTCTATTTGTTCTATGAGTTCATCATTGGCTTCTTTGCCACACTTACAGTTATTACAACCGCAACCCATTACTTTACTTTATAAGATTTAAGAATATCTTTTAACTCTACAATATCAGCAGGATTTAATGAAACATATTTCATTCCTACATTTATTTGCATGCATTTTCTGCCTAGACCGAAATCTTCAACATCTTTAGGACCAACAAAAGTAGTTATTAAAACATTTTCCTTTCCTTTAAGCCCACCTTGATTCCATGAACCAATATCAGTTCCTTCGCTTACAGCAATAGTTTCAGCAGGTACTTGTGTATATACATCTTCTATTCCTTCTTTTAAAGATTTTTGAAAATCATCAGAATCAGGAATAAGATCTTCAGCACCTAAAGCTTTAGCCCTCTTTGCAATAAATTTAGCAGCTCTTGCTTGATCTTTTGCTCTACCATAAGCCATAATAGCATTTTTAAGATCTTCTAAATTAGCAATAGGAAAGCTACCATCAGATAAAGCAAAACCTTTAGCTGCCATTTCTTTTCTTTGCTCAGTATCATAATTTTCATCTACATCAGTTACAATTAAGATATCTGTTAAATCCCCATCTTCGGTAGAAGCTGCATCTTCTTCTTGTTGTTTTACTTTATCTATAGCTTTACCTTCCGAGAGAAACCTCGAATATGTTTTAAAATTTTTCATAATTATTATACTCCTATTTTTATATATGTTATCATATCTCCTATTGCACTTAAAGCTTTTTTCTTTGCTTTTTCAAAGTCTTTTGCGTATCTGCTTCCAGATCCACCTTTTTCTGCATATCTAATTTGATCTCTTAAATCTAACAAGCTTGCTTCTTCTTTACTCGTTTTAATTCGAGGAGCAGCTTCATTTAATGATTCTTTTAATAATTCTACATACTTACTTCCTTTTTTAGAATATACTGAAGTAATTTTAAAATCACCTTTAATAGATTTGCCAGTATCTTCTTTATAATATTTAGCATAGTAAGCTTTAAAGAAAAGATTTGGTTCTAATTCTCCAAAGAAATGGCTTAATTTACCAACAAAGAATTTTGCTTTTGGATATATCTTTGAAACATCTTTTTTGGTTTCAGCATCATTTACTTTAGTATCATATGAAGATACAAACCTAGCCTCATCAACGCTTTCTGGTTTTTCATGAACATAACCTAGTTTAGCCATTCTTTCATGATCTTCTGGTTTCTCAGCTTCATATTCATCACCAGTTTCAGGATCATACATCTTATGAGGTGTAAAGTCTTTAGCTTCTGCAAC
>JGI24003J15210_10001539_pt1 | contig 10121 bp, 20 predicted proteins | sample LinPmetageLP28_FD_15210 | JGI IMG/M metagenome (IMG submission 15210)
TCGAGACAGTGGTTGTTGGCAGTTTTCTGTTCCTAATAAGACTTCTTTTTAAAACATCCATTATGGTTGTGGTATATATCCACCACAGTTAGGACAGGTATCTGTATCCACAACAAGATTATCACAGTTGATGCAAGTTTGAGTCGACATATTTGTAATTATAAACGACAAAGGCCCGAACAATAAAGTCCGAGCCTTAGTTTCATTGATTGGAGGTCTAATGAAATTTGTTAATGTTTATCTTTGACCTCTTTATTGCCTATATCAAGAAGCACCATAAGATTCAATCCTATGATTGTTCCTATTAAGGCAGTGGCTCCTAGTATTTCCAGAAATAAAGCCATAATAGAATTTTCTGTTTAATTTTCTGAATCAGAAGATGTCTCTTCAATTCTTTGGGATAGTCCTGATCGTTGTGATAAACTTGCATCATCTCTCCTGTGTACTAATTTATCTGTCCAGCCATGTTCATTTTTCAGTTTGGTTGCTAGATTAGGATTGAAATTGGAAACTTCTTTAAAGAAAGTTTCGTTGACTTTGATTGTGTATGTGGTCATTATGCTGTCTCCTTTTCAAGGGCATATTCATCTACTGTGACAGTACCATTTTCTTCAGCATATTCGTCATCTTCATAAACAACCTTGCCACGATAGTCGCTGTCTCCACTGTCGTGATATGTGGCTTCTACAAGCAGAGTTTCAACGCCATACTGTGCTATCGCTACCTCATTGACTGCATCATGATCGATGCCACCGTTGTTGAGAAATGCCTCATCAGCCTCTTCTTGTGACTGAGCAAGGACCTCTTGCTCAATCATCACTGTGTAATATACTTTCTTACGATAGACATTCTTGCCTAGATCGTCTTCATTATAATCAACTATCACTGTCATTTAGGCCACCTTCCTTAATGCACCTGCTGGCACTCTCCAACTTTGACCGTTGTCACAATCAATAATGATGTATTTGATTGCCTTCTTGACCACGTTGCCTTTAAGTGAACGACCATTTTTACCATCAAACTCCACATAGTCACCTATCTGCATTTCTCTGGCATTCTGTTTATGAAGATAAGTTCTTCTCATCTTCACCGCTTCGATAACCAAATCAAGATCATCTTTGCTCATTGAGTGGATGGCTTCTATAAGTTCCCCTCTTTTAAAGTTGTATTTCTGTATCATGTTTAGACCTCCTAGTCCTTTTTAGTTTGTTGTTTCTATTTTAGTGTCATTACCAAAACTGTCAACCTCTGCGATACATCGCACATCTATTGACTGATCGGCAAATTCATCTTCAAGATCTTGTCTTACTTCTTCGCATTCTTTCTTAGACATCACAAAAGATTCTTGAACCATTGTCATACATTCGTCACCAAAACAATACTCAGTCTGGATCTTATACTTGCCCAAATCCAAAGTATAAGAAGCGAATATGATGCCCACTGCCAATGCTCCTATTATAAAGACAGTCCTACTCACCATTTAATATCTCCACAATCCAATCGTTTCTGAAAGTCTCTCCAGCATATCCAACACCATAGGAACCTAAACAGTTGACGCCATAGTCATCGTTCCAAATGTTACCTCTTGGATTCTTTTTGGTTGGTTGGTTGTAACCGGCAGGATAAAGAATATTACCATTGGTCATGTCCACGAAGCCATACACTCTACCATGACCTGACTCTCTGTAAGTCAACTTGATGTACTTCTTGCCCCAGGTTGCTTCAACACGAGGATTTCTATCNTGCAGATGTTTCCATTTCTGGACGTGTTCATTGTTAAGAATTTCCACGGCTTGCATAAACTTTTCAAACCTAACTGAATATTCCGGATTGTCTGACCCCATTATAAATGTAGTCAAGTTATCGTCTGCCTTCTTGTTTTTATATGTCAACATTTGACCTCCTTGTCCGTTGTTCATATTCTTATTATAAGTCCGTTACCAAAACTGTCAACCCACTCAAAACTGTTCATTATGGAAGGTTGACAGTATTTTATTTTGAATCTAGTATCGAGGCAAGAGGCCGACTGAATGGACATGCCTCGGAAAATGGATCTGGTGAAGGAGGCTGGATTATGAAACAATATTGAGACCAAACAGAGTACCAACAAAAATTATGGCTGATAAAATGATTGGAAAAACCCTTGTGGCGATATGGAAAAAATACCACTACATCTTGTGGCACAGGATCTTGTATGATCTGAAAAAATTGGACACAATGATCTTATCCTTCGGAATTGGGATCGCTCATGCAGAATCCAATCTACTAAAGAGCATCGCTGACACCGACATCGCTGACACTTACTAAAGCAGACACTGACACTGCTGACATTTACTAAAGCAGACACTGACACTGCTGACACTATAAATAACATTGAAATGAAGATATTTGAACTCTTTGACAATGTTGAGCCTGTAGTTGAAGCCATTAGCACAGTTTTTGGTCGTGGCAAGAACACAATAAAAAGAAAGTTTCGATGCACATCTGGGCCACGCAAAGGCAGAGTGGTGAGTGATCCTGCAACCTGTAACAAACCTATTGACGTGGCAAAGAGAATCAGAGCCAAAGCAACCAGAGCCAAAAAGCCAGGCATTGCGGCATTCAAAAGAGGCAGAACCATGCGTTCATCTCCTATCACAAAAATTCTTAAGAAAGTTAATCCACTTAGGAAAAAATCATCTGCTCGAGTAAAAAGATCCAAGACTGGCATCATCACTGGCTTAAAAAAACGTAAGAGATAGACTGCAATAGCGGGGCCTTTTACAGATTTGAGAATCCTAATAGCGGGGCCAATAAATACAGCATGTATCTAATGGAACTATTCTTAACACCAGCAGAAGCCATTGGCATTGCACCAGCCAAAGTGTGCAAGTCATCCAAACCTAATTCAGAATTGCCTGCTTCTTGGTTAGCATCATGCAAAGCACGTGGACTACGATCACGCACAGGCGACAAGAGTCATAAAGTGGGCAGTAAGAGAGTATCTGTTGCTGGCAAAAAGATCAAAGGCGCCAAGTATGGTGGCCCATTGCCAGATTATTCCTAATTAAGTTGTTTTAAAATTTTTATATGTTAGTTTCGTTCGGAACTATTGAACTCTTACCAAATAGATCAACAGCCTTCCATGAAGCATATATCTTCCAACCCGCAACCTTAGGTGATGCATCTTGCATACCTACGTGAAATACCTTATCAGAAGCGTGTTTTGCCTTGGCAATAAGATCCTTATCTTCTTTATCCTTCATCTTCCAACGATACTGTCTAATTGTCTTGTATAGTAGGTCATGAATGATTGCCGCTCTGGCTACATCAAAAGGAGCAATAAAGGCCCATAAGGCTCTTGGCACTGAAGCCAAATCTGTAATAAAACCCTTTGGTACTGTTATTGTTTCTGTTTTGTTGGTATCTCGTGTTACTTTGACGCCAACACCTTTTAATGCATTGATTTCTTCAATTGTTAGATCCGAAGTCGTGTATGATAAATCTCTTCCAAGAATCCACTTACGTGGTGGTTCAAATTCTGCTAATATCCTGTTATTAAATGATCCCATGTTACTTGCTCTCCTGTGCAGATATATTTATATGCGGGTTTGTAAGCACATTCTGATGACTTGCAATGTGATGTATAATCATGTAACATCACAAATATTATTAAGGAAGTAAATACTACGATGAAGCGTCACACTCGATCCATACTTGAAGAAATTTCCACAGCGGCCCCTGGCTCAACCAAAAGAAACATTGTTGAAAGCAAATCTCAACACGTTTTAGAATCAGCAATTAATATTATTCGTGAATTTTATGAAGTCTACACAAAGGAAGAGGCAGAAGACCTTCACAAAAAGTTTATCAATTCATTACGATCATTAAACCAACAGAAGTTCTACAACAGCCTCGCTCGTAAAGATGAGAATTAGTCAATTTTTAACAGAAGCAGTCAACACACATCTTTATCACATTGAAGAAGATATCATTCGCAACGGATTAGTTGGCGCCAAAAGTGCTGTCAGTTATCTAAATGGACTGGTCAATATGCTGTCAGGTGAAACCAACAGCAAAGTTAGAGTCACAGTAAAATGGGACGGAGCNCCTGCAATCATNTGTGGCAAAGATCCACTCAACGGCAAGTTTTTTGTAGGCACAAAAGCAGTGTTCAATTCTAAAACACCNAAAGTGAACTACACATTCGCAGACATCGAAAAGAATCATCCTGACAAAGGCTTGCAAAAAACTCTCAAGTATGCCCACAGGTATCTGCAGACACTGAACATTCCTGGAGTTGTGCAAGGAGATCTCATGTTCACACCAGGTGCACTGAAACCTGAAAGGATTGATGGAGATGCTTTTATTACATTTACTCCTAACACAATTACCTATGCAGTTCAAAAAGATTCAAAATTATACAATGCAGTTACAAAAGCAAAGATAGGCATAGTGTTCCACACAGCATACGAAGGTGATTCTTTGGATGGCATGTCAGCACAGTTTGGAGTAGACGTGAATGATTTCGGTGGAGACGGTTCAGTATGGTATGACGATGCTTACTACAAAGATCTGTCAGGCACTGCAACATTCTCAAAGGACAAAGTGCTCCAACTAAAAACAGCAGTGGCGCAAATAGATAAGTTGGCTGATGATGTACCCAATCCATTATGGATGAAGTTGTCGACTAACAAGGAGTTTACAACCTACATGTTACAATTTATAAACAAACAGGTACGCAGTGGCAAGTTGGGTGCAACAGACATCAAACAAACTATGCAACAGTTTTTAAATTATTACCGTGACGTGCAGGCAGACGCAAAAGACAAACTNAANACAGACAAAGCAAGAGACAAACGTGATCAAATGGTTCTNCTCATGGGCAAACTTTTTGCTGACAATCAACAGGGTGTTATGACTCTGTTCCAAATTCATAACAGAACAATCGCAGTAAAAAATGCAATCATCAAACAGATCAATTCTGTTCAAGCAACCAAACAGTTTATCAAAACTGACACAGGTTACAAAGTGACCAATCCAGAAGGTTATGTGGCAATTGACAATGATGGTTCTGCTGTGAAATTAGTAGACAGACTTACATTTTCCAAAGCCAATTTTGATGCCACCAAACAGTGGGCACAACACTAAAACTGGTATTATAACTAATTTTTATCCACAAGCACAGGTGTCAAAAACCAAATAAGGCGTGTTAATAGCAAATTTTGTGTCATATAATATTTGTACTGATAAAAAAAGTCAGTTATAGGAGACAAGATGGAGATATTAAAATCTATCAAATCATGGTCATCAGCATTAGCAGATGTCGGTGTATCATTACTTGCTCTGGGCATTGTCCTAGAGATTCTATTCAATGGACAGGGCATTCCGTTCTGGCCTAACATTTCTGTAATAGGAAACATCCAAGGCTTACTAGGTTCATTAAGTTCACAAGGCTTAATTGGTTTAGTTGCTGTTTGGATCTTGTATAACATTTACAAGAACAAATAAGGAGCAATCATGGACTGGATAAAAAATAAATGGGTATGGGCGGCAGTCGTTCTGGTAGTAATTGTACTAGCATGGCAAACTGGCGTTGTAACTCCTGAGGCCACTGTAGACGTCAGAGGCTAACACTATTATAGGGCGGTGTTCCGCATCGCCCTTTAACACACCTTAAAATTATTACCAAATTCTACTAAATATTTGCATAACGGTTCACGGAGCGTGGACTGAAAAGGAGAAATAAAAAATGCCAATAACACCAAACAATAGAACTTTTAACACTATTGCAGAAGACGGTCTAGAAGAATTAGCGTTCATCGAAATCGATTACGGAGTAGATGTATCAGCAGAAACAGGTGATGTAGCCTCATCCGCTAACGCATCATTAGGCTTTGTGGAACAAGGCCTACAGCAGTTCGTAAACATCTTAGGTAAGGGTCCATTAACAGACTCAAGCACAAGACAAGCATTCATCGTTAGAGCAGACGGATGTGGAAGAGATGTAGACACAGGCAACGACGCCCTAGAGTACAACACTTTTGAAGCGTCTGTGAAAACAGCACTTGTGGCACTTGACACAGCCTTCGGTGGTTTAACACCAGGAATCGGTGTTGACTTATCAGGTATCACTGTATTCGTTAAAGCCCTTGACTTACAGACAGCGGCAGTCGACGATTCTACAGCAGGCAACTAATAGTTCATTACTATGGGTACAAGCGGTCCTTAGGGGCCGCTTTTACTTTCTTTACTTCTTACACACAATAATATAAAATAACATTATGCAAGAACATGTCATTGCTTATACTCTGGTTGATATATCTGAAACAAGTGCTCTGCAGATGCAAAATTTTAATGCATTGGTACAGGCCATTCAACTAAGAGCCAACATAGACAATGTTGATGAAGGCATCATGGGCAATCAAGATCTTACACAGTACAAATTTGGCAGTGACTTTGGCGGAGAACATAATGTTTGGGTGTTAAGTTTTACCACTGAACAGCAGAAACTTTTTGATAACATCACCGGTGAGTTCGGTGGATTGAAAGAAGATGTCCATAATGTGCCTGTGATCACAGGACTGTATGAATCGGTGAATGTTGCTCCAGCGGTGTTTGATACCCTGAATCCCAAAACAAAAAATATATACTTTATGAAACAGACCTTCTGATGTAAATATACGTGTAATACAAGGCACAATATTAAAGGCATCATAGGCAACAAAAAACTACAGAGTGGTAGGAGCACTATGAAATGGAAAGAACTGCGTTACAATACGACAGCGAAAAAAAGAGTTTAGAAGCACACGTTGACTTATGTGCAGAAAGATACTTCAGACTGGAACAGAGATTAGAAAATGTTGAGACTGCTATTCACAGTTTGCAAGATGTAATGGTACAAGAAGGCAAAAGAACTTCTAAGATAATTATTGGCTCAGCGGCCACAGTGATCGGTGGACTATTATCCACATTGGTTGCAATGATCTTTATGTTATAACTTTGGACATAAAATTCAAATATTACAGCATTGGCATTAATCTAGAAGAGACAGTGATGTTGAGGAAGATTCTCAGTGAAACTTACACAGTTGACCTGTTAACAATAGACGACTGGCCAGTTATTGATTTACTTTGGCGTAAACATATTGTAATATACGATAAGAGTAGAGAGAAAAAACCCGAAATACAACCATGGTGCAAATCAACCGTTTTGAGAAGTTTATCCAAAGAGCAGTCTGGCGCTTAACAAGATCGTCAGATCTAATCAAATACATTCCTAAAAGTCTACACAACGGAGTCTTAGTAGGCGATTGTGCTGTGATCAGAAACAAAATGCACACTTTTGATGTTTATTCCAAACAAAGAAAACCCTTGCAGAAAGACATCTGCAATTATAAAGTTGCTATCTGTATTGCGACTGTGCTGAATCAATACACTGCGGCATTTCAAACAAAACTTAAAAGTCTTAAAACCTTAGACAATTCATATGCAATTGCAGTAGGCAAATATCACAATATTAAAGCAAAAATTGAACAAAACCCTCATCTAGAAGACAGCCTTAGTGAACTCGAGCAAGAAGTTTTGCAGTTAAGTGACAAAATAGATGAGTATTACATTGCCATGACTCTATGACAGAAAGATATTGTCCTTATAAATAACAAAAAGCCATGAAACTAGACAACATAGATTATTACAGTTCCGAAAAGTTACAAAAGTTAATTGCGGAGAGATTTGGGCAGGACATCAGTCTTGCTGACATGGAGTTAACAACTCTAGACATGTTCAAAGAGTCTGTGCAACAGTCGATTAAATCATTCGAATCAGCAATGGCTTTTAATTCAAATTCAACCAATCCAAAGTATGTTGAGAACAAATTGCTGGTTGACGCAATTGTAAAAGAACAAGAAATGAGAGTAAAAAGCGTACAAGGCGATCAAATTGAAATTGAAGATCCAAAGAAGCCTGGAGTCACTACTACAGTAGATACAAAAGCAGTTGATGTAGACACTGACGAACAAGGCAATGTTTTAGTGAAACCAAAAGACAACAATCAATCCAATCAACCAAACAAGGTGAAGGTTGGACAAAAAGTTTCTATGGAAGATCAAAATGATGACGCTGAAGCATTTCAAAAATATTTAATGAGCAAAGGTTACACCATAACTGGCGGCGGTGGCAATGAAAACACCACCAGTATAACATACAAAGACAGAGATGGCAACGAGTTTGAAGTAGACATCAAAGCAGTAAAAGGCATGGGCGAGAGCGAAGGTGACTTGGATGATGTAGTAGCACCAGAATTTAAAAAATTAGTATTAGACATGCAGAAGGGTATGAGCAAAGACGCACTGGAAAAGAAATATCCTAAAAGAGCACAAGAGATTGAACAACTAGCAAAAGATCTTGCAACAGTTGTTGAAAACATCCGACTAGGAGTAACAGGGCAACTAAGCGAAGCCAATTACACACTAGGTGGAAGAGAACAAGCGGCCCTAAGATTAATGGTTGGCAACCAGAACTTTTCACTTGCCAAACGTGCTTTAGAAATGGCCAAGTCAGGACAATCTATTCCTGCCGCATTGATGAAAGGCTTTATGCCAATCATTGACAAGTTAGACACGTTTATCAAAGGAGGAGCATCAGCCGTGACTAGATTTAGTAACTTAGAAAAAATTGTTGGAAGAAATGAATCCAACGAATATGCAAAGCATATACAATCACTATTAGAGAATGAGATGGAAACATCAGAAATATTACTTGCATCACAGGATGTGGTTGATCAAATCACAGACATGTACGAGAAAATTGCAGAACTAAAATCTTCTGCTGTGTTAGAACTTGTTGACAGAATGTCAAATGAAGTTGGACAAGAGAAAGCACAAGAGTATAGCAACGTGATCAATCCAGCACTAGAGGCACTTGAAGATGCATTACAAACTGCAAGAGAAAGTGCTCAAAACTCTGTAGCAGTTGTAAAAGGTGAATCAGTTGAACCTATGGTATCAACTGGAGATGATGATATCGACAATGACATTGACATGGATGCCGACATTGAAGGCGATGCAGACATTGAAGATGACTTTGGTGCATCAGAGCCTGCCGCTGGTGGTGACGAGCCACTGGGCCGTGCAGAGAGATAATGTTAATCATTGAGATTGAAAATTACACCCAGCAACTGGCGGCTATCTTAAACTATTTCAAACAAGAAGCAGACAACCAAAAGACCAGTGCAGTGATTCCTATTAGTGCTTTGTCTGATTATTTGGATCGTGAAGGCATGAGCATCAATCCTGATGTAATCAAAGACCTTGTCAAGAATGATCCTATTATTAGAAACCTTGTTAAAAGTTTCGACGGTGACAAAATCACCATAGATACCATTGTCGAACCCAAAGACGGAGACATGGACAATGTCGCCAGTACTGATGCTGTTTCAAAAATGGCAAAAAAAGCATTGAACAGACGTTCAAAATAATATACAATAATATTTTATGATTAGATTAATCAACAAAGACGAACACCATCTATTTGAACAAGATCCTGTGCGTCCTCATTTGCCTATATGGTTAAGAACAGAAGCACCAAACGAAACTTACATTTATTCTGCAGATGAAAAAACTATAGATGCTGTAATTTGTGTTGCATACTGTGATAAAGTTCCATTGACAGAAACTGAATTATATGATCATGGCACACTTAATGCAATTTTTTACACAGTATGGAGTTATACAAAAGGTTGTGGTACAAAAATAATATTTGATGTAAAGAAACATATTGAATCTACAAAGCCACAAGTTGAAAGATTTGTGACACTGTCGCCCATCACAGATATGGCTACAAAATTCCATTTTAAGAACGGTGCAGAACGAATTTCAATAAGGAAAGACTTTGGCACACAGAATTTTGAATATGTATAAAGCACCACCATTTGTAAGCAAACACGACTATCACACACTAAAACAGATCAATCTCGAAGGTTCAAGAGTTTATCAAACACCAGACGGAAACAAGGTTCCTTCAGTAACAACAATACTGTCTAAAACAAAGGATATGACTCATCTTATTGCTTGGAAAAAGAGAGTGGGCGAACAAGAAGCACAGAGAGTAGTAACTGAAGCAAGTGGTGTTGGTTCGGCCATG
>JGI24003J15210_10001541_pt1 | contig 10115 bp, 15 predicted proteins | sample LinPmetageLP28_FD_15210 | JGI IMG/M metagenome (IMG submission 15210)
TATCCACTGCCACTATCGGTAGCCGTTATTTGTTTGGCACTAGCTCCCGCAGGGAGTAGGTCACTTAGGTTGCTCATGAAGTGTACTCCAAGTTAAGTGCTGTGGCTGACAGAGCTTTACCCGCCTTGACGCTGCTACTCACTGTACTTATCGTCCCATCGTCTTGGACATAGTAATCGCTTGCGGGGGTTAACGAGCTTAGACCTGTAGCTGCTATGCCGCCTTTAATTGTTATGTTCCCACTGGCTGCGCTTGAGATGGCTGCGTCTGATATTCCAAGGAATGCTGAAGCGGTGAGGTTTGTTGACGGGGGTGTAACAACCCGACCGTGGGGGTAATAAGGAGCTGCTTGAGTTCCGTAGAATAAAATTAATCTAGAAGTATCAGGATCATAAACAACGCTGTTGTAGTAATAATTCTCACTGCCGGGATTATCCCAAATCGTGTTAAGACTACCTATTACCACTGTCGTGCCACTTAGCGTAGTGGTTTGCATGTAGGTATCGTAAGTACCACCTGCTGGGTAATAAACATACAGACTTTGATTGCCAACTGGGTCATACGCCATAGCATTGTAACTAGGGTATTGTACGTTTGCTCCTGATTGAGTAGTTTTTGTCCCGAAAGTAATGTTACTGGAGGCATCTACCGTACCCGCAATATAGGAAATGTAGCTGCTGTTGTTATTGTCGTAATAACCTATAACGATTTTATCGTCCGTAGTGTTATAGGTAATCTGCGGCCCTCCCCTGACATTAGTAGCTTGAAAGTTCACTGAAGCTGCGCTTGACGGAGTTGAGCCAGAACAATCTACAAGCATTGCAGCGCCCGCATATGTCGTACTGGATATTCCACCGCTGCACACTACAATTCGTTGTTGATCTGGATCATGAACTGCATCACATTCGTCAACGGTTATACCCCCGCCTAGCGTGGCATCTGACGAATAAGTAGGGGTTGTTCCGCTCACAGATACTGACCACATTGTACCAACATTTGTACTGTTCGCTTTTCCGTAAACTAAAACTTTATTGTTTGTTGCGTCATAGACGTTGTAGACACGATCCATATTGTAATTTACAGAAGCCTCGTTGGCCGTGTCAGCAGTTATCACAGAACCAGACAAAGTGGCGCAGCCAGTAACAATAGATGTACCGCTTTTCTTAAAAGTGTAGACCATACAATTATTTGAAGCATCGAAACACACATCAAAAGTATTTCCTGCCGCTATAGAGCTTTCCACCACAAGCGGAGTACCCCAAGTAATTGTAGAACCGCTGATCTCCCCCGCGACCAAAGTAAAATCATTTGTTCCGCTTGGGGCGTATGCAGCGACCACTCTATTAGCAGACTCGTCATAAGAGATTCTGGATTGATTTGCAAGACTTACGGATGCTACTGCCGCAGACTGAGCGCCAACTGAAAAAGCTGTAGCCGACACCTCACTCACTGTCCCATCGCTATTTAAGACAACAGGCTTACCGGACGAGGTGACGTTACCGCTTGCCGTGAAACTTACTTGCTTCCCCGCTCCCGCAGGAAACAGATCGCTTAAATTTGTCATCCTGTGTAATCCTTGATGTTAATTTGTGTGGCTGTGATTGCTTTGCCGATAAGTTGACCACCTGTAGCCGTGGTAATTGTGCCGTCCGTTTGAACGTAATAGTCCGTCCCTACAGTAAGACTTGACTGCACCTCGTTCCTAGAACCCCAAGTGTTGATCGTGCCTGTCGCTGTGTCGCTGATGGCTTGTGGGGCAAGACCTAAGAGGTTGGTTGAGGTGAGGTTTGTGGATGTAGAAGCGGGTTGGTATACAATAGATTCTGCCACAGTACCGCCGCCTTGATCGCTAAACCCTATGAATGTAGTGCTTTCGCCTACGTTTTCACAATTAAATTGATTCTGAGTATTTGAAGAGTTATAGGTAAGTGAGTTTGCAACAGAAAAAGTTCCGCCACTAAAAGTGCCATCATAGATTTTGCCGTAAGAATCAGAGGTTCTATAGGTAATCTCAGTGATATTAGCCGTAGCATTGTAGCTTGGACGAACATAAGCAGTGCCACTAGCACTAAAATCTAAAGTTTGATTAACAGTTAGAGTACCTCCTGCTGAAGACGGCGTACAAATTAAGGCTTTACCAACGCCTCCCGTTTCGGCAGTGACAATAACTTTCTGTTCCGTAGAATCATAAGTAATACCCACATATGAATTCACAGTGGAAGCTAGAATTTTTGTTTGCGCCCCAAAACCTATAGTATTAGTCCCCCCGCCCGTAGTATTTCCGACCACTGACCAAAGATTGTTTGAATCATTTGCGTATACATAAACGCAAACAGGGGCGTTCAAGTTAGAATCGTAAGTTGCAAATATTTTAGAAGCAATGCCTGTGCTACCCGCAAAGTTGTTAGTTGTTCCATAAGAAACGGTTGTTCCACTAACTTGTGCTACTCTTGCGTATTGACCACTAGAACCTTCCCAAAAGACAACAAACCTATCCACGCTAGTGTCGTATATAAGCGCAACATTGTAGTTACCGCCCCCGCTAAAATTAACCGCAGTGCCAAAAGATATAGTCGCTCCTGCGCCAGTTCCACTGACTGTGCCTAGAGTAAGAAAACCGTTGCTATCAGCAATTCCTACTTGATCAGTATCAGGATCATAAGCACAGCTAAAATAATAAGGAGTTCCACCTGATGATTGAATTTTTTGTGAAGCACCATAAGTCACAGTGGTTCCTGATATCGTTCCCACAACGGCGTGGCCTTGATTGCTGTCGGAAGAATCTCTAAAAGCGAGAACCACCTGTCCACCGCCAATACCAACGGCTGAAATTACTCCGGGGTCTGTGGTAGTGGCATCAAAAGCAACTATTGAGCCTACCGATTGAGAAACACTACTTTCACTAATAGGCGCAGCCTTCCCCGCCGCCGTGAGAATGACAGGCGCACCCGCCGATACGTTTCCGTCAGCTACAAACTCTGTGTTGTTTTGACCGCCACCTGCTGGCAGCAGATCGGCTAAATTCGTCATTTATACGCTCCAACCAATGGTGACGTTTATGTATGTCATCACAATTTCTGCAAAGTTTTTATCAAAAGTTAGATTAGTAGCAGAACTCGCTATTTTGCTTGAGTTACGATCTACCGTAAAACTTGTAGTGGCAGCAGCTCCAGTTCCATCCTTGATGGTTACCGTGTCACCAGCAGATGGCCCAGAAGGTAACGTAATAGTAATACCTCCAGCCGTAGCAATGATGTAATCCCGATTAACCGCAGCGTAACTTGTGCCTTTTAGTAAAGGCGTAATAGCGCCAGAGCCACCATTAGCAAATGGCAATGTTCCTGTCACGTTAGAGGCAAGGTTACAATACTGAACTGCTGTCGATCCTGTGCCGCCGTTAGCGGTAGGAAGCGTTCCTGTGACATTAGATGCAAGATTACAATAATTTGTAGCGGTTGATCCTGTTCCTCCACTACCCGTGGCTAGTGTTCCAGCCATAGTGATTGTTCCTGACCCGGTTATCGGGCCACCACTATAAGTAAGTCCGGTTGAACCACCCGCTACTTGTACACTGGTTACCGTACCCGCGCCTGATTCAGTAGGATTAGCGTTAATTACAGCCGCTCCTGCTCCTGCGCCATCAGTAACAACCATGACTTTAGAGCCATTGGCAATGTTAACCGTAGCACCAGACCCTTGCTTGATTGTGATGATTTGACTGCCTGTTGTAGAGTTCTCAATCAACCACACCTTAGAAACAGTGTTTGGCCCAAGTGTTACTTCGCGGGTAGTCGTAAGAGAACCAGCCGAAGTAATTTTTAAATAGAATCCGCGAGTAGCATCTGCTGTAGCATCAGGCATAGTAAATGTTTCATTAGCATCACTAGCCATCTGCTTTGTTCCATAACTAAAAGCATCAGCGACCAAGGTAAGGTTCGTGTTGGTAGACGTACCCCACGTTCCACTTTCGTCACCTGTTGCTATTTCTTTTAGTCTTAAATCGTTTATATATGTTGCCATTTCATTACCTCAAAATTTTAAGGAATATCTGTCCAAGTTGGTGTTTGAGAAGGAGCCATATTAATCCAATATGGATTTTGCGAAGGATCAATGTTTTGCCAGATAAGGACTCTACCCACCTCACCAGTAGCACTTAATCCTGTCGGATATATATCTGTGGAGGCTTCTACGACAAAAGCCGTACCTAGCTCCGATGTTGCTGACAAACCAGTAACAGGTACTTGTATTAACAAGTCTACAGTAACGCCGTTAAGTATACCTGTCGCTTCTAAGCTTCCTACTGCTATGTCAGCAGGAGCAATAACATTAAATCCAGTACCCAGTTGAGCTGTTCCAAATACGCCTGTTGGATAAACTCCGGTTTGCTCAACTACTCCAGCAATGCCAACTTCTCCTGTAGCCGCTAATCCAGTCACAGAAGCCTGAGCATTATGATGTACGGTAACGCTACCAACCGAGGCGGTTGCTGAAACGCTACTTACAGCCACTTCGCCGGGAGCTAATACCTGTGCAGTTCCTACTACGCCTGTTGCAGCCAACCCCGTTGGAAAAACGGTAGCATCAGCAAAAATACTGCCAGCACCTACATTTCCTACNTGTCCAGTAGCTTGAAGACCTANCGAGGTTCCCCAAGCTGCATCACCCCAAGCTCCCCTTCCCCATCCACCAAGAGGAATGGTTACGGTTGTGTCTTCGCCCCATGATCCATCACCCCATGCGGCGCGACCCCAACCAACCCCAGACATTACGCTATCCTGATCAGCGCATTATTTTGATCAGCAGTAGGCAATACAATTTTAAAATCACCAGCAGTAGATGTCTTATCACCACCAAAATCTAATACAACAACACTAGGATCGCCAGCAGAGGTATCGTTATAGATCATTGCTCCTCTGGCAGTAATTGTTGCAGTTCCAAACGTCAAGTCAGCAAAATCTGTAAACGCTGTAGTTCCACCGCTTGTTGGAGTCACATTTGTTAATGTTCCTCCTCCAGCAGAATAACCTGTTCCTGTGATTTCGTTAGCAGTCGTATAGGCAGTAGTAGCAGCCGTAAAAGACGCACTGTTAGTATACAGCGCCAGCTTAAACGTATTGCCTGACCCATTAGTAAAATTGTGTGTCGCAGTCATAAGTTCAGTCTTGAAACTGGTACACATATAGTTTCCAGAAAAAGCCATTAAAGCCTCCTAATATGTTCTGCCAAAGTAGCTTCTCCGGCATTGAGTAAAAGATTGTATATAGTTGTTCTTTCGCTTTGAGCTGATTGCTTTAAATAATGCAAAACTATTTGTTGAATCTGATTTCTAAAGACTTCAGCTTGCTGTCTAATGACAGGATCAGCACTTTCAGAAATAGAAATAATTTTATTAGCACAATCTACAGATAACTCTTCTGGAGTAAAACCTCTATTGTGAGTAGTCTGAACGCCAACATTTCCAACTTCCGCTTTAATATCAACAGTAAACATTAAATTCTAACGCTCCTTACTGCACCAGACCGGAAACTATCTGTTGTATCGTACCCTTCACCAAGAGACTTGAGCCTAGAAACAGCATCCTCAAACTTAGCGTTGTACCACTCCATCTGAGAAGGCTCTCCTTTCAGAAAAGTATATCCTTCTACTAAGCAAGCATACAACAAAGTCATCTCTGCATTTGTCCCTAGCCAGCTAGTTCCTGACGCTGCCGTAGTAATAGACTCAGGCTCAAACATGAAGTGCAATTCTGCACTAAAATTAGCGTTTGGAGTTGGGCCAACTATAAAACGAGTAGAGTCAAAAATACTGTAATACTTAGGTACGCCCTGAGTAGCCTCAATAGGATAAGCTTCTCGCATAAAGTTTACGTCTTTAAATACCAAAAACTCGTATCCACTATTATCTATAGCCAAAGAGTAAGAGGCTAAAAAGTTATCAGGCATAGTTAGATAAGGATTACCTTGGGTAAGAGTTCCAGTTACGTTTTTGCGAAGATCAGGAATCTGCACAGTTCGTAATATTCTTTGCTCAGCCTGAGTAATAATCAACGGAAGACTACTAACAAAAGTAGTATCTGAAGTTTCCAGATAATCTTGTATAGCTGTTTTTAATGTAGTAAACGTAAAAGCCATTATCTGTACCTAGCTGTTTTTTTAGCTATTTTTTTGGGTTGAGAAGAAAATTGTTTTCCAGCTTTNGTGTCTTTTCTTTTTTTACTTGTAGTNGCTGCGTATTCTTTTGAGCTTAATGATTTAATNGCTTTCTTAGGAAGATACCTTTCACCTGTTTTTGCGCTAGGCTTACCAGACTTAGTTCCCCATTTTTCACCAGTCCACTTCTTTAAAGACTTTTGTGATTTTTTTAAAGCCATTAATCTCTGTAGCCTCCGCCTTCTTCTTTATATCTTTTAGCTAACATCTGCGCTTTTCTAGCAGACCACTGACCGTTTTTACCGCCCTTGTTGCCAGCCTTTATGCTTTTAAAAAGCTGCTCTCTTAGTCCCGGCTTTGTATAATTTCCCGCTTCGTTTACTTTTGATTTAGCCATACTGCTAAGGCGTATTCGCCTGTCCTCCCATACCTGAGTGATTTGTACAGTAGTAATAAAGTGTAGGCGCTCCAATCGCTACGGCTATTTGAACGTATGCCCCCGGATTTCCAGCTACGCCGTTAACGGTTACACCCGTGGTGTACTCGGTTCCTCCACCCCATGTACCATCGGAAGTAGTAGAAAAACGTAAAGGATGAGTTCCATTAGTCCCAGATGATTGATCTATTCGATAAGTGTTACCCTCATTAAGGGTTAATGTCGCTTGCTGAACACCATCGACATAATACTTGTTTCCACTGCCCGGATTAGAAACGGTTATGGTAAACGTGTCAGAGATAGCCACCACCGATCCAGCAGATGACGTAGAGCTAACTCCCGTAACTGACACATTAACGTCAACCGTTCCTGTATCGACACTGACATTTCCTAGATTAGTTGTGCCTACCACACCAGATAAAGTGACTGTAGATTCCGGCTGTATGATTTGTATTTCAACCCGTCCCACATGACCAGAGCAATCAAGGCCCACTGTTCTGCTACCCATTGCAGTGTTTCCACCGCCCACAGGATTAAATGCAGAAAGTTGACGGCTCTGATCATAACCGCCATCAGGTCTTGGGTCTCTTAACGCCTGTGGATCAGACATATTGATCATTCCCAGTTTCCACTGGGGATTGTCTACGTCTAAAACATCTTTGCCTACTAACATACCGTTAGGTCTGCCAGCCTCTATCTGAGGAACAAGATCACGCAATTTGTAACGAAAACCTGTTCGATCACAAAAACCGAAAGCATTTTTCCCGCTTGCATAACTACTCATAAGTATTGATAACCACCGGGGACAACATACAAAGAAGCTTTTTCTCTAGCTGAGTCAGATGCCATAGTCCACTGCTCTTCATATTGTTCTTTAAGAATAGGAACAAGCTGCATTGCCTCAGGCTTCTTTTGAGCGATCATATATGCCAAACCCGCTGTTAAACAAGGCAAAAACCTTGAGGGAACATCCATGTTTAAAGAAGCGGGACTTCCTGTATCTTCAATTCTTTCCATGTAGTAATAGCCAAAAGTCCATGTTTGAGAAGCATCAGGAACAGGCCATACGTTAATTGTTATTCCGCTAGGCGCTCTCTCTACCCAATATTGAATGGGTCTGCCCTGCAATAATTTGTTCGTTTGATGGGAATATTGAGCTATAGAAATACGTTGCATAGTTAAGTCAGACTGCCTACTAACATCCCCATCATTAGTCCTCATAAAAGCTTCAACAATATCAAGCTTTTCAGAACTCAAAGGGTAGGCTCCTTGACCCGGAGTTAAAGCAAAGGTAGCGGCATCAACAGTCCAAAGACTTAATCCCCTGTTCTGCCAATCCAGCATAAGAAGATTTAAACTTCTCCTCGCTGTTCTATAATCAAAACCAGAACGCAACTCTAGACCACAACGCTCATAGGCTTCTTCCATTACATCGCCTAGATCAAGATTAAAAGCATATGTTCCGCTAGTTGCCATTAGACAATTCTACCTCGCGTTTGTCCCTGAACAGCTCTGCCGTCACCGACTCTGCCTCCAGTAAACATTTTTTTATTAATTCCAGCCTCGCTCATCGCTATAGCCATAGCCTGATTTCGATCAGTGACTTTCTTTCCAGAGCTAGACTTAAGCTTTCCATCTTTAAACTCTTTCATTACATAGCCCACTTTCTCTTTACCTTTCATGTCAACATCTCCATCGCTTTCTAGCTTGTCTTAATCGACTGTTAGGGTCTTTAGCTGCTTTTGGAAACTTTTTCATTTGACCTTCAGAACGAGCGCAGAAAGATTTTCTTCTCTTTGCGTTAGCCTTTGATGGCTTTTTCTCTGTAACTGCTGTTTTTAATTTACTACCGGGGTTAGCTTTTCTATAAGCTTTTACCCCTTTCTCTGTCATTCCCGCGCCCTTCTTAGTAGCACGAAAGTTTCCAGACTTAACTGAGGTCTTTATTCCCATGTCTTTCTTTTTTGTAGAGCCGCCAGTTTTTAAAGCTCGACTTCGATTGGAAGCTTTAGAAACCACGCTTAAGTTAGAACGCTTATTGTTTTTAGGGTTCCCATCTTTGTGATGAACATCTTTTCCGTCACCTTTCTTTACAGAACCAGAAGACTTTAAAGAATTTCGAGCAGCATTGCGGCCTGCTCTGTTTTTCTTTTGAGCTGCCTTCTTGTGATAACTGTCGTACTCACGGCGATAGTTTCTAGCCATCAAACTGAGCCTTATAAGCCTCTTTAACTAAAGTGTCTTTCTTCTCTCTGCGATCAAGCTCAATACCGAATTCACGAGCAAATTCTTCAAGCTGAACCTTAGTCATCTGATTTAGCTCAGCCTTTGAAGTTTCCTCTACTTCCTCAACTATTTCTTTTTTTTTAGGAGTAGATTTTTCTTCAGAACCACCAAGAGATTTTAACTTTGCTTTAGCTTGAGATTCACTCATTAAATCAAAGACTTCTATGTCATACCAGCCGTCTTTGTTTTTAGCTCCAATCTGAAAAACAGGATCACCATTACTAAAGTTCCCGTTTTGGAACACTTCTAATTTAGCCATAATAGAATGCCTTAAACGCTTGCATAAGATTTTGTTAAAGTTAAGAGCAACATATAAGTATCTCCTGCACCAGCTCCGCTAGTGGTGACCAATATGTCTCCAGTCCTTCCTGATCCTGAGTTGTTAGGAATACCCGTTGGAGTAAAGTCCAATTGATCTGACCAGTTTTCCAAAAGATTTAACAAAGGAACATCGGTAGTAGCGTCCCAAAATAACTCTACGCCCATACCTACATTAGAATAAATTATTGATTGCAAAGTAACGCCATTACAAACTTGCTTGGTAAGAGGGTCTGAGCTAAGAGTAGAAACATCTACTAAAACAGCAGCAGACTGACCAGTACCATCGCTAACATTTGTAAATTTTAAAACGGCATTTCTTGGGCCGTCTACGATTACTTGGCTTGTAAGTGCATCTGCCATTTCATCCTCCAAAAAGCGGGGCGAACCCCGCTATTTATTAACCAGCAAAAGGAGTCGCTAAAGTTCCGGTTCCAATACTAGTNCCTTCAACAAAGTATCTGTTGGTAAAAACCGCTTGAATTTTCAAACGAGTTCCAGCAACACCACCAGTAGTACCNCCGTTCATAANGATCTGGTAGTTGCTACTTCCGTTAGGTTGATGAAAATGCACATTAGTAAGCCCATTCTTGACAGACATAATACCGCCCATCATTAAATCAGCGGAGCTGTTGCCTTGAATAGTGGTGCTAGTACCAGAACTTGTTAGGAACAAGAAATCATACATAATACCAGTGTTGTTTAAACTATTAGGGTTTTCGTCTGGGCCAGAAGTAATAGGCTCCATGTCGTTATTAATAGTTGGGAGGGTGATGGTCAGCGTGGAGTTATTAATAAGAATTAATTTACCAGCGTGTTCATCAGGATTGATTATGGTGTCAGCGGTCAAAGCGACAATAGAGTCGGCACTTTGCATGTAGTAGCCGCCAAGCGCTCTAAGTACACCAAACGAGCTTCTTGATCTT
>JGI24003J15210_10001542_pt1 | contig 10115 bp, 7 predicted proteins | sample LinPmetageLP28_FD_15210 | JGI IMG/M metagenome (IMG submission 15210)
GTATACAAATATAGTGCTTTAATATATAAAAACAATAATTAATAAAAAAAAATAAAAAATTATTGTAAATCTATGTCTTCTTCTTCAAATGATGATTTAATATCTGGGTTTGAATAGTCTGAATCAACATCATCTTGTGTTAAAACGTATTCTTTTGGTTCTTCCTCTTCTTTATCCATAATATCATATTGACCTTCTTGTGAAGACCAAAAATCGGTTAATTTAACTGAATATGGATAAGAATCTAATGAACGCATTTCTATTTTTTCATCTGGAGTAGGGGCTCTTTTTTCTAATTCTGTTTCTAAAGAATCTATCTTAGATGAAATTTGTTCCATTGATTTTAGCTGATTTTCTAATTTACTAACCATACTTAATAGACTATCTATTTTTTCGTTTGCTTGGTCAGCACTTTGTTTAGCTTCTTCTGAGCCTTTAACTAATTGAGTTACATCTAACTCAACTGTTTCATCACTTCCAGAATCCATATCCATTTCTTCTGAATCATCTGGAACCATTTCTTCTGAATCATCTGGAACCATTTCTTCTGAATCATCTGGACCCATTGTATCTAATTCTTCTGTCTCTTCTTCTTCTCCAGCGTCAAAAAAATCTTCTACCTCCTGGTTTTCTTCATCTTCATCATCTTGTTCTTCTATGTTACCTAATATTAGGTTATCTGCTTCTGTGTAGAAGTTGTATTCGTGTAGTTTTTTAAATTTTTCAACTTCTTCGTTGATTAATTTTTTTATTTCCTTTTTCATTACGTTAATAGTTGTCTACCATCTTCAGTTATTATTTTTTTGTTGATTCTTTCAACTATGCTCTTATCTTGTTTGATAACAACATCATCATTTTGAGATTCTTCATTATCTAAGAAGGTATCTATTGCTTTTTTTACGTTTTCTTTTTTCATTGTAATATTATTTTAATAAACATTATTTATATATAAATATAAGAAATTGATTAAAAAATACGATTTATGTCGTATAGATATAAGTTTCTATTTTTTAGTATAATTAACTTATCTTGATATTCGTCCCAATTTATTTTGATTGATTTGTAATTAATATTACCTAGGTCCATATCACTAGTTTCTTCTATTAATTTATTTAATGCATTTATTGTATATATACAAGTACCTTTTTTATGTATTTGTATTGCATCTGGAAATAATCTTTTAAAATTAACTTTTCTATCGGTTTTGTTTATAAATTTAAACGTTACCATAAGTTTTGATTCATCATCTAGAATTTTAAAAACAAAGATTCTGTCTTTTGGTATATTAAATTTTTCTTCTAAATATTCTAAAAACCAATCTAATCTTTCTGGGAAAATAAAAGAGGCTATTAAGGGTTTTCTATTCATTTTTATCTATAAGGTATAAGAGGGGTATGTATTTTATTTCATCATTAAACATACTTAGTTTGTTCTTGTACTTTATAAATATATCTTCATGTGTTAAAAATACGTTTGACCATAATTTTATATTATGTATAAATAGTTTTCTGTCACCCCCTATAAAATCGATTTGATTTAGGTTAACCCCATAAATTTTATTTTTAGACAAAATATATATCATGAAATCACTGACAAAAGAAATGTTTATGTCCTTTTTTGATTCTAAATCAATAAAAAAGTTCTTTAAAAAATCTTTACTGCTTAAGATTAAATCTATAAAAACATACTCATTTTCAAAAATTAATCTTTTATAACAATATTCAACAAAATAAAATAAGTCTTCTTCGAATAATGTTCTTCTTTCTGATTTTAAAAATGTCCAAAATAGATTTTCATTTATTTTTCTATTTGTAAATTTAAAATCTTTACCACTTTGTTTTATATTTTCTAGACCTATGATAAGTGTAGGTAACTCATTTTTAACTTCATCATATTTTTTGAATATGTTAAAGTGTTTGTTTATTGTTACTGTTTCGTGTGATATTATATTACCTATTTTCATATCACAAATATAATAAAATAATTTTAAGTTCCTAGTAAGTTGTCATTTAGGTCTCCTGAAGTTATATTTATATCATCAACTTTTGTTGTTACTCTTTTTGGATTATAACTTTCTCCTCCTGGCCCTATACATCCACCCGTAGCTTCTTTACATTTATTAGTATTTTTATTTGTCTTTGGGTTTACTACAAATTTTTTGCATTTACAATTACTTAATCCTTTTGGAAAAGGTGGATACCCTGCTTTCCATATTTCAAATTCTTTTTGTTTTATTATAGGTGATGGTTGAGTTGTTGAGGTTGTTGTTTGAGTTATTGAGGTTGTCAAAGGAAATAAAGAACTAAAATCTGGGTTATTTTTTTGTTTATCGTACTCATTATTTAATTTAGATATTAAGTTGACGAAATTTAAGTACCAAGGGTCAACTTTTCTACCTGGAGACACCCAATGATGCCCAGTTATATATTTTAATTTAGGTAAAGCTATTTTAATATCTAATATTAACCTAATACAAACATCTATCATTTCTTCACTTATTTCTTCATTTGGTGTTTTTTCTTTTGATTTTCCTGGTACAGCAAATGAAATACCTATACTGGTTGAATTTGTGCTTGCACCATTTGGTCCGTATGAATTACCAGCATGACCTATTCTACTTCTAAGTTCCGCACCTTGAAAAACTTTACCTTCTTTTGATATTAAAAAGTGGTATCCATATCCTTTTCTTAATAAAGTTCTAATCGCACCGTCAACTGTACTACCAGCTGTCCAGTGTAATATAACAGTATCAATATCATTTATATTTCTAGTTTTATAGTTTTTAAAAAATGGTGTGATATTGTTAAATTCATTTTGTTTTATATTTTTTATATCTATTCCAGCCATCTTTATTTGTTTATTATTATTTGTCTTTGATTTGTGTTAGTTATATAGTTTGTATCAAAATTTTGTGTAGACCCAGATTGAGTATTTCTTTGTTCGCTTAATTCATTAAGTCCAGATATTAATGCCATAAAGAAATCTTCTTTTTTAATTAATGGTGTTCTAAATCTTTTAGTTTTTATACCACTAAACTTTGTTGTCATGGTGTTAGGTGTTATAGTATGACTTGTTTTATAAATAGCATACATACCTCTAAATAATGGTATATCATCTAACTGAAAATACATAAATGGTTGTATCATAGCATTACCCATCATTTCTATTTCTACTTTATATTGTCTTTTTTGATATACATTCCATAGATTTTGTCCTTTAAAAGTTGGTCTTCTCTTATCGGCACTTAATGATAAATCTTCTATAACTTGTAAGCTTTCTAAACTTTCTGTAGTTTCTTGTTGTGATATAGATATGTCATTAAAAAATGATTGGTTTTGTAGTCCATAACTGACTAAAAATACTGGTAGACTTAAATCACCATTACCCTTTTTTGGTGTTCCATAGTGTTTTGGGACTGTATCTTTTCTAATAGCTCCACCTTCATCTAACTTAATATATATACCATCATCTTCATAATCATTATAAGATGTGCCTAAATTTGTAGATGTTTGACCTATGTATTGGCATACAAAAGATGGTCCAGATGTTATATTGTTTTTACCAGGTTTTATTATATCTGGAAATGAAAATGGTTTAAAAACCTCTGCTACTTCATTTAATTTGTTATAATTTATAAAAGTTGGTAAAGCAATAAAGTTAAAATTATTATCAATTAATATTTGATTTATTAAATCAAAGAAACTTTGGTTAAAATTTCCTAAAATTAATTTCTGTACATAAAACGGGTTTATATAAAATGAATTACCTATATCATTATATGCTGAATCTACAAATCTAAAGGAGTGTATTAAATCTGGTTCAGATATATTTTCGTTTTTAGCAACTTCTTTATCGTATAAATTATTTGAACCTGTTTTACATGTACATTGCTTAAAGGGATTTTTATCTTTACAACCTATACCACCTAACCATTTTGTATTGATTGAAGCTAATGTTCTATATATCGATAATTTTATAAAATCATCATCGGTTGTGTTGTATATTTCTTTTTTTAATTCGTCTAATTTATTTTGTCTTTGCTCTGAAAAATCTTTAGCAATTTCTTTTATTCTTGTAAAAAACCCATTTAAAAAAGTTGTCATGTTATCATTAGAAACCGTTATATCTAAAGCACTAGAATTTGGATTCCAAGTCAATGCTTCTACATTTCCATTTGTTATATAATAATAACCTCTATATAGTTCATTTATTAATTCATTAGCATCGCTACCTTCTCTTGTTCTTAAAAATATTTCACTATATTCTGATGTCCTTTCGCTTACGTTTATAGGTGAATCAATTGCACTTATATTTTCATATGTTTTTGTTATATTCCCCCCAGATAACCCAATAGATTTTAAATCTTCTGTTGTTAATTCACCTTTACCTGTAAATGTACTTAAACCTACCCATTTTGTAGCCAAATCACTAAAGTTTGTAGCTATTTCAAAATTTTCTCTTATTGTTCTGAATTCATTACTAACAAAACTTTTAAATATTCTTTTAAATTCTTCTCTTACTTCATGTTTTAAATTTTTTGTTAGTAAGCCAATTTTTTCGTATTTAGCTGCTGCTGTTGGTGAAGATGTGCTTTCAAACAATATCCCACTTGCATAGGTTCCACCTCCAAATTTTTGATATAAATATTCATCTTTATTTGGTTTATCTATAGATGTATTTGTTATTAATTTAGAACCAAGTGGTGCTAAATTGTTTTGAGTTGTATCTAATTGTGTATTTGTAAAAGTTAAAATATCATTAGTTTCGTCTAATCTGTGTAATATTGAACCTACATATGCACACCAAAGTTTAGGTGCTTTTATAAATGAAGCGTTTTTTGTGAAAAGACTTCTAATATTTTCATCATCTATGTTATAAAATTTAAAACTATTTAAAAATAAAAATGCTTTAGCTGCATCACTATTTTGACCATAATAGAATTTACTACCAAACAAACTATAAAATTTATCAGATACATTAAATTCTATAAATGGTGTATATGGGGTTATTTTTGATGAGTTTGGGTCATTTATATCATCTAAATTATAACCAATTAATTCTCTATTTTGACCCCAATTTTCTGGAAAAATTCTTGTAGAACTAAAACCAACATTAATAATTTCAAACTTTGATAAGGTATTTAGTCTAATCATTTTGTAACTTTCACTTGGAGATTTAATGTTTATCACAGTAGGTTTAATATAAACTTTATATTCATTTGATTCTTTATCAAATCCCTTTGATAGGTAATTACCTATTCTATATTCTTCACCACTACTAAATAAGTTTACTGAATTATCTATTTTACCATCCCAATTATAAAAAAAACTTGATAATACTGATGATTCTTGTGATATTGCACCAGCCTTCTTATATGAACCACCCTGGTCTCCTTCATCATATATTAAATCAGTTATCTCTGTATATTTTTTACTGCTAGAGAATGGGTTTAAATCTTTTAATTCTTCATTACCAAAAGTGGATTGTTTTATAAAATTACCAGGTTGTTTTTCGTTATACGAACTTATTATTTCAGAACCATAATTTGGTGTTGTGTCTTTATTGGAATCTTCATATACATTTTTATCTAATATTTTAAAATAAACAGCGTTTCCAGTTTTTTTATTTTCATCTATACTTTCTATTCCAGTTGTATAGAGGCATTTATCTTCTGTAATATCAAGTAATGTTACTTTTCTAAATACACGTATATTTCCTTGAGATGAATAAAAAATCTGACCATCAAAATTATTATTTATGGGTATTACCCAAGTCTTTTCGTCATCACCTATATAGTCATAAACTAAATTATTACCATTTTTTTTATAGATAGCTTTTGCACTATCACCTTTTGGGTTTTTTATATTAGCAAAACCTGTTGTACCTTTTTCAATTAATTTATTGGTATCTAAATCTGCTATTTCTGTTACAATATCATTAGCTATTGAATCATCAAACTCAGAAATAGCATCTGCTAAATTTTCTGCTTCTAATTTACCAAATGTTTCTATGTTTAAATTTGATAATTTTCTATTAGAAATACCTAATAATAAAAATGCCCTTAATAATAAAAGTCTTAATCCATCATTAGGTTTATTTGATGAGAGTGCTACTCTGTATGGGTTTTCAGTTATTTCGGGAAAAAATTTTGGGTTGTCCAATGGTGATACTGGATAGTAATTAGGACCTATACCTCTTGATTTTACATTTTCATTATCTTTTTCTTTAAGTCTTAATAATTCAGCTAATAAATGTTCAGTAAACACTAATTCTGGAACTTTTTGTATCTCAGAATAATCTAAATCTGACCCTAACCAAGTTTCTTGATATGCTGAATCTCCGTTTTCGTCTGAAACTATTTTATTGTATTCTGGCCAAGGATATATAATTTCAGCCCCATTTGGTTTCTTACCAACTTGGCCATTTTTTTGTGTTGGATTTATAAATGCAGTTTTTAAAACATTGTCCCTAGTTTTATTACCTCTTGCTCTTTCTGATACCTGTTGTAATGTCTCCATAAAGACTTCGCAGTGTGCAGTTAATATTCTAGTTATGTTTCTAATTGTAGGGCTGAATTGTAATTCTTCTTCGGATATATTTGCTAGTTCTTTACCTAAAGATTTTCTTATTTTAGAATCTGAATCGTTTAAAGAGTCTTGCTTACCTAATACTTCGCTAAAACCAGTTCTTAGGTCATATATTTCAATTTTTGAATCATCTGGTAAATCTTTAATATTTGACTGTAAAATTAAAACTGCTAAATTTTTAACTCTTTCCTCTTCTTCTGGTGTATTTTTTGAATATTCACTACTTTTTCTACTTATAATAGTGTTTATTAAATCAGTTTCGTCTTTAATTTCAGACTTCTCTAATCTAAAATTAATAATTTTTGTTATGTCACTTGTTTTTATTTTTAAATCAGCTTCGGTTATTTTGCTATTTATACCGTTTTTACCATCTAAAAACTCTTGAATTTCTTCTTTGAAATTTTTAATTGATAAATCAATTAAATTTTTTCTATCAATACTAGTTACACCAATACCAAATTTTGATTTTGAATAAACAGAGTTTGGAACAATATCATTTAGTAGTGTATTTAATTTTTTCTCTATTTTGTTTAATGCTTCTCTAGTTTCAGCATTTGTATTTAATTGTTTTGAGTTTTTATCGTTGTTAGCTATTTTTTTAAATTCGTCAGCTAATTTACTTATGTCATCAATAAATTCATCTACACTTTTAAGTGTTATGTTTGCTGCTGCATATTTTGCTACTTTTTTTTCCCAGTTAGTCCTACCTTCTGGTGTTGTAATAACGGCTCTTATTAAACCTAAAAGCATATCAGTTAGAATTGCATAAGTATAACCAATAAACTCTGTTTCTATTTCAAAATTACCTGTTGATGAATTAAAAGACGAATTAAATTTTGTTAAGTGTAAACAATAACTAACAGGTTTTCCGTAAAAACCTTTAACTATTAGCTCGAATAATGGATAAGGAAAATCAAAAAATACTGAATATTCTGAATCTGGAACACCACTTAATGATGCACCTTTTGATTGTGAAAAAACTGAATTTCCACGTACATCAATAAATTTTATTTTTATAAGTGGTGTATATGCTGTATCAAAATCTATTTGTATGCTTTCGATACCAAGACTTTCAGTTCGAGACTTTTCAGTATAATCTGTCGTTAAACTAATTCTTTTACCATCTGAAGTTATTTTTGTTCCAGCAATGAAATTTATTTTTTGGTTGTTACTGGAGCTATCGAAAGTATCATCTTTAATTATGGTTCTCCCTTTTCTTGTAGCATACAACTCTACTAATATACTCAAATCTTCATTTGGTATTAATTTGTTTTCTTCTGGATTTGGTTCAAAAAGTAATATTCTTTCTGGGTTGCTATCTTTATTCGCCATATAACTGTTGGTAAGTTTCTACTGAGTTTAAATATCTTTTAACTGCTGATTCAAAGGGAAAGGGTATTCTTATTACATCCCTATCTTTTATGTTAAATTCTAGTCCACCATATTTTTGATTTGCTAACATGATTAAAAACCCAGAATATGGATTATTGTAATACTTTTGACTTAAAATGTCAAGCCTTGTTTGACCTAGTTTATATACTTCATTTTTGTCTGAAGTTCTAAATGGTATTTTTAAACCTGGTATTGGTTTAATTGTTCCATTGTTTTTAAACTTTTGATATCTATCGAAATATGTTGCCATAATTTATGTGTTTTATTTATCTGCTATCAAATCAGAATAACTTATATTTGATATTATTCTAGTTTCAGGTACATCCCATTCTAATTTAAGTACTTTAGGTTCTTCAATGAATATTTTTAATTCATTAATTAAATCAGTGGTATCAAATATTTCAAATACAAGTTCTTTTTTACTTATTTTTTCTACTATTGTTTGACCATAAACTGAATTCAATATAAAGTTACCTAGCTTTTCATCATTAGGTTGAGCTTTTAAAGTTCCTACTTCAAAAATTTTCTTTGTAGAATTATTTACTACATAAATTTTTCCAGTATATACTTTTGTTAAACTAAATTTAGTATTAGCTTTTGGATGTATATTAAAAGTAATGTGCATATCTGAGTCATCTGGTGACGAATAGCTGTCAATACTTATACCTCTAAGTAATTTTAAATCATTTTCTTTAGCTTCTTTAGCTTCTTGTTTAGCTTTTTCAGCTGCCTTTTCAGCCTCTTCTTTGGCTTTTCGTTCTGCTTCAGCTTGTCTAGCTAATTCTTTTTCACCTTCATCTTCTTGTTGTGCAACTGTTAGATTTGTATTACTTTGATTAGTGGTATCTTTGTTTTCACTATTTGGAAATGTTCCTTCTTTTATTTTACCAGTACCTTGTTCTTGACCTGTTGGCTTAGTTATTACTTCAATTGTTTCGGCTCTTGGTTCGTATATTTGTGTATTCGCATAGAAATTAGACGATATAGCGTTTTGTAATCTATTAATAGGACCTTTAAGGCTTGAACCACCTAAAAATGCAAAACTAATTGTTACGTTAGCAATCATTGGTTGAACACCAATACCTTCTGGGTTTAAATCCCAGACCAAAGGGTCGTAATCAATTGTTAAACTATCTATAGCTATTTTAGTATGATAAAAATCACCAATTCTTAATATGCTTATAGGTGGTCTTCCAAATGATAAGTTATCTGGGTTTCCATCATTATCTGCTGTACTTCCTTGTCTAGTACATTGATGTAAAAATGTAAGTCTAGAATTAAATCCTTCTGGTGTAATAGAGTGAAATCCTGGTTGAAAATATTGAATTTTTTCTCTTATTGTATTATAAGTAAATCTATCATCTTGTTCCATTTTTCTAAAATAATTACATTCAGAAAAGAATCTTGATATTGGAATTCTTGTTAATGCTCCGTTAGTTGCAGGGTCTGTATTAGTTTCTCCTTTATCTTGACTCGCAAAGTTAGCATTATAACTTATTATAACTTCAGTTGTTCTGTCTAATTTACAAGGTTTTAAGTCTCTACTTCCGTTAGGTGGGCAACCTGTGCCAGTAACTTCTCCAGTGGCTTTAAGTTTTTTAAATCTTTTATCGCCAAGTGAATCGTTTTTTAATATATTATCTTTAAACCATTTTTTAATTGTTTCAGCTCTTTTTTCAGATAGTATTTTATTAGCACTTGAGTTAGAACCTTGAATACTAGCTGAACCAGCTATTTCTATCTGACAATATTTACATTCATTTTTAAAATAATCTGAAAGACTTGTTATAAGTTCTGGGTCATACAATCCTACTATTTTTTTATTATTAGAAGGTTTTAATATTTTATTTATTTGACCTAAACTAGGGTTATTAAACCCATTTAAACCAAAGTTTGTATTATCTGTTGATTGTTTTACTAAATTAGTTCTTGGGTCTTTTTTTGATACAATACCTTCATCTTGAGTTAATAATAACCCAAATGGAGAACCATCTGAAAAATCGTTATAATTTATTCTACCTAATTGTGGATTTATAGTTGAAACTGTTGTATTAAAAGTAAATTGCTGTAGACCGTCTTCATAATTTTTTCCACCCTTTTCGTATGGAAAAACTGACACATCATTTGGAAAGAAAA
>JGI24003J15210_10001552_pt1 | contig 10085 bp, 12 predicted proteins | sample LinPmetageLP28_FD_15210 | JGI IMG/M metagenome (IMG submission 15210)
CATAATTTAAATTATGACTTTATATTGCTTATAACCAAATGAATTAATTTAATATTTTGCTGTTATTATTATGTTATATTGCTGTTTTATAATAATTAATATTTTTGGAAATTTCCAAAAAATTGATTTGCGATTTCCAAATACAAATACCAAAAGACATAATGGACTTCAACATTCGTAAAAGGGTTATTCGTGATTTAAAAGATACTATCACTAACAAACAAATTTTGGTTAATAATTATTATAAGTGGTGTATGCCCGAAAACTATGAAAATTTCAATTATATTAATTCATTAATTGAAAAAAATAAGTCAATTGGTATTCTTTCTAAAATTTCTACTGATATTATTACACAAGAAATAAGTAAATATATAAGTAAAAAAAAAGATAGAATTGCCTTGAAGTATTCAGCAGATAAATTAGAACAATATGTGCTAAATAAATTTATTGAAAAATACCCTGAAATTGGTAAATATATAGCGGGTATTAATTATCTTGGTGATTTTAAACAAGAATATTTAAAAAGTAATGAATATACTTTATGGAGAAGAGAACGCATTGAAGATTATAAACACAAATTCTTAGAGGATAAAGAAATGGATATTCATTGGTTTAAAAAAGAAATTGAGGAGGATAATAAAAAACTACTCCAATTAAAAAATGAATATTGTAATTTTAACCAGTCAATTTTAAATATACTTGATAAGGGAGAATTTAAGACATTATCTATTCATTATATGCGTATCCACGGGTCCCACTCCTATACAGAAGAACATTTCCAATTTAAAAATTGTAGGCAAACATTTAAAATTAGTTCAACAGAAACATTTTCAAATGGTTGGAAGGAAATGAGAGTAAAACAAATAAAAAAAACCAACTATGCTAATATAATAAAATATTTACAAGATATAATGTGTTATATATCCCATAAATGTAATGATAGAATTAACATTACTATTGACGGTGTAAAGTTGAATGTTGGCGACAATCGTATAGTTGGTTTGTAATTACACACTTACACACACTACACGCTAATTTACAAAGTATATATTATACAAAAAAAAACAAATTTATATTTTTTCAAACTTTTGAAATAGAGTGTAATATGTGTAATAGTGTAATCTTAATTAAAGGTTATTATACAAGTAGTTTCTTTTCTACTAAATACATTTCTACATTTATTACATAAATTATCTTTTCTATTTCTATGATTACATTTACATTTATCACAAGTTTTTTTATTTCTTTTTATAAATTTATTTATACAACTTTCACCTATGGATAAGACTAAATTACCATCACTTATAAAACAATTGTTCTTTATCTTATGACCGCAAATACAATGATTTCTATGTTCGGGTATTTCCTCATTTATATTTTTATTAAAATATTTTAAATGTTGTCCCTTCTCTCCACCAATATATTCCCAATTATTTTTAATATCTTCATAAGTTAAATTATGTTTTTTTAATCCATTAATAAACCTTTTACTAATTGTATCAGTAGGATTATCCATATAACTAATACAATATTTTTTTTTAACCAAATATTTTACCAATTCCATAAGCACCCGCACCTATTACAGCACCAATTCCAGCACCTATTAATGCTGTTTCAGCAGAAGCAACACCTAACCCAGCAACTCCACCTGCTTCACCACCCGCCATAGCACCTGCCGTTAATGCTCCTAAAAATCCTGCTGTTCCACCGCCTACAATTCCACCACCAATATCACTTAAACTATCCTGTGTATCTTGATTTGCTCCAAGACTTTTTAATCCTGAGGCAATACCTTCTGTTGTATATTTCGTAGCAACATACCCAGCACTCCCTGCGACTGCTTCGGGTAAAAGGGCAGTTCCTAACAATGTTGAAGTTAAAGCACCCGCCGTTGCTCCCTTCTCTGCTGTTCTTGTTAAATCACTTTGTTCTCCTAAAACTTTATCACCATACCTGTCCCATAGTTTATCACTTGCTATTGAACCAGCAAGTCCTAATGCTAAATTACTTGGATGAATACCTCGTGCTATATCCATAGCATAAGAACTTCCGCTTCTAACACCTGAATTATCAAGAGCATTTAATTCACCTTCCATAGCAGATTGTTGATTAGCGTGTTCTTTTAAAGTATTTAATCTTTCATTAGCACTATCATTTACAAATGAATTTACAGTATCATCTGTATTAAATGTTTCAACAGGGTTAAACCCTTCTTTTTCAAAATCCATTAACTCTCCACCTGACTTTACCCATAACGATTTTTGATAATTAGAACGGACATCTAATTTATTACCAACAGCAAATTCCGTAAAAGATTTTGATTGTGTTGTAGGTGGTTCTGTAATTACTTCGGCAGTTGGTATTGTATCTTTTGGTTTTTTAAATTGCGGTGGGAATAATCCACCAGTCCCTNTNATAGGTTGTGGTGTATCAGGCACACCTAATCTATTTTCTAATCTATCCATTTGATTATCTAATTTCCTGCCTTCGGGTGTTGGTTCTAATTTAGTTTTACTTCTTAATCCTTTTATTGTTGCTTTTTGCTTTGCTTCTAATCCTTTGAAAGGTTTTGACTTTACAACTGGATTTTTCTTTACTAATTGCTTTTGTGTAAATCTCAATAAATCATCTAATTCAGGATTTCCAGTATCAGCACCTAAGTCTATTGTTAAAGGTTCAACAAAAGCATTTCTTGGAACTCTTTGTGAATAAGAAGGTTCAATACTAATATTTTTATTACTTAATGATAAAGGATTTACACCTACTGAAATATCTTCGGCAACAGGTAAAGTTGGTCTTATACTTTTACCTTTGAAAGATTTATTAGCAAGTGGATTAACACCTACTGAAATATCTTCAACTGGTATTCCTTCCTCATTATGAGTTGGTAATCCCTCCGCTAATTCTTTTGGAATGGGAACTTTCGGTAAATGAAGGTCAGGTAAATTCCTTACTCGTGTATCTAAATCTTCTTGAAATTTACTTCTTGTGGGTGGGGGTCTTGTATCTATATCTTTAACATTACTATTCAATGTCCTCATTTTGTGTAATGTATCTAATTCACCGTGTTTTAATGCGTGATTAGTTAATCCTTCAATCTTTCCTTGTAATCCCTCCCCAACCGCAAGTTTCCCTCTGCCCTCATTACTTAAAAAGTTTTCTAATTTATGAGTTTGATAAGGGTTCAAAGCATTCATATTACCTCCTCGTGTGCTTACTACATTAACATCTATATTTGACTTGCCTTGAAGATAAGCAGTTTGAAGACTTGGTAAATCGTCTTGTGTTCTCCATAATGTATGTTTTGTTCCTGTAAATATATCAGGTCTATTAACTATGGTCTTTCCAATAAAACTATTAAATCCAGTATGGGGGACATCATATGCTAATGAAGCAGATAATCCTTTCATACTTCCCAAACTGTATCCAGCAGTTTCAACATTTGCTTTACCATATTTATTAATAGCATTTCCTAATTGTTCTCTTGAAGAACTGAAATGATTATGTGTTTGTTCGCTTCCCATATAAATACGGGCATCAGCATCTAAATCATTCAAATTAGTTTTATCTGTGCCTCTAAATGCGACCACCACCTTACCAGTATCTTCATTCAAAGCAACTACACCACCACCATCACTTAACTCCTCGTCAATTTTCCACGCAGGGTCTAATCCAACTTGTTTTACATAATTTTCACTATCCATTCCATTATTTCTGTAATATTTACTTGATACTTCTACTAACTTTGCCTTTTCAATTGCTTCGGGTGGTAATTGGTCGTGTGTTGTATCAGTTGCTCTTTTTAATGAAAAATTACTAACTAATTTTTTTATGTTTTCTTGTATTTTACTTTTTGTTTTATCTTTTTCTTTTTCAGTAGATTTTGTATCAGGTTTTTTATTTTCTTCCTTCAACAATTTCAACAAATAATTTATATACGCCACTTCTTCACCGTATTTATTTTGGTCTTCGGGACTAAATGTTTTTTGTAAAGTATTTAATCGTTGTGTTTCATAATCTAAAAAAGCATCATCATTCATTATATAATTTATTACAAGATTTTTATTATAATAATAATGTTGTAATATAATATAAATGGATAATATCCTACAACCACTTAGACAATATGTAATCCACATACGCAGTAAGGACAGTGATAGGGAGGGAGAACTAAACTCGCATATTTTTGTAGATTTGGTTGAACCAATTACAATTAATCCCACCACACAGGAAATACATATGATGGTTTTATCAGGGGAAATACCTTATTCCTTTTATAATATATCGCCTAATGTTAGAAATAATGAATTAAAATATAGTATTTCAGGTGTAGATACTGTATATACTTTTCCGTCAAAAATGTATGATATAAATGAACTTATAAGACAAATTACAGATGATACAAATTTACCATTTACCGCTACATATGATAAATTTACTATGAAGATTATATTAACTTCAACCAGTCCAAATACTATAACCATTAAATGGACTGAAAGCAATTGTTTTAAAGTGTTAGGATTTTCCAATAAATTAGATAAAGATGTTGTAGTAGGAGGAACTACAACAAGCGATAATGTTATTGACCTTGCTACAATTCATTCATTACAAATCAAATCAAGTGCTTCTTCTAATATGGTCTTTTCAACAAGAGCAGGATTTTCCCAAACTATTCAAAAGGTTAGTGTTGATGTAAATTCAGGTGATATTATTTATTTAAATCATAATGATAGTCGCCAACATACATTACTACATTCAAATATAGAAGCACTGGATTTACGGATTACAGACCAAAATGATAATTTAATTAACTTCAATAATATTAATTATGAAATATCAATAGGATTTTTTATTTACCCAATTAATATTGAAGGAAGACCAAAGACAATTAATACTAATACAAGAAGAGCATTAACTAATAATATTAATAATAATAATAGTGGAGCATTTAATCCTCCTCCTGTTATTAGAGAGGATATAGGACAACAAGATATAAATACTATTAATAATGATATAACTAATTTAGATAATGAAGAAACAGATGCCGAACATAAAACTAAAAGATTAATAATAGATGAAGTTATTTCAAGAATGTCTAATAATTAACAATCCCATAGGATTTTCCTACTCCAATAATTAGCACTATCTTTATTATTATATGTTAATTTACCCTTCTTATCTTTTATTCCCTTTGACCTTTTACAATATGCTTCTCTTCTCTTTTCGTCTTTATGTTGTGTAAAGTCTTCATATCTACTATCACCGAAGTGGATAATTCCTTTCTTTGTTTTAACAGCAAATTTCTTACCTTTTCTTTTAGATTTTTCAGGTTTATATAATTCCATATATATTATACAATATTTTATTTCTTTTTTTTCAAATGTATTTTATCTATTTTATATGATTTTGTTTCAGGATTTACAGAAGCATAAACCCTTGAATATCCCCATTGTTGAGGACTTTTAACAGTTTTTCTTACTGACTGTGGATTAGTATTATAAGCACCTTCACCTTTTTCAAAAATAGTTTTAATACCTTTATATTGAAAACCCGTTATATCACTTATCTCTTTTAATGAATGTGGTTCATTTAATTTGAAACCATACTTTTTATTGAACTTTTGTTTATTTGTATAAACCATATATATAATTTATACAATATTTTATTTTCCAACTTGTTTCATTGTTAAGTCGTGGGATTGTTGAAAGCAAAATCCTTTAAGCATTAACTCTTTCATTTTTTTAAGGTGTTTATCTGTATGATGTTTCCTATGCTCTTTCATTAAACGTTTTTGAAGAACTGATAAATCTTTCTTTGGTTTATACATCGGTTTGGTTTTCTTTTTTTCCATTTATATTTATACAAATAAAAAAATATATTAATAACATTTATAAAATTTAAAATTACACCATTACATTTATTACACGCTAATTTATAAAGTATCTAAATATACAAAAAACATAAATTCTTATTTTTTCAAACTTTTGAAAAAGAGTGTAATATGTGTAATAGTGTAATCAATCTTTTTCAACTGGGTCTATAACTATTTTATTAAACCTTTGATAATATCTTTCACCAGTAGGACGGTTATTTAATATTAATAGAAAACTATACTTATCTTTCCAAGCAAGTTTTAATACTTCATTCTGTTGTTCTTTTGTTAAGTCCGCCATTAGTTCATCTTTAATACATTCTAATTCTTTTCTATTATCTGTTCTAAACAAATAGATAGAACTTGTATTACAACGAAATGTTAAAGGTAATTCATTATATCTTTGACTTAATATAAATACAGATAATCCAGCACAACCTTCACCTTCGGGATTTGTTAATATATGTCTTCTATTCAATATTACTTTACAAAGTTCATCACTATTTTTCTTCAATTGTTTTATACAATCGTCAAGCACCAATAGACAATTATTGTTTTCTTCGTCTTCTCTTTCAGTTTCTATAATAGAATTTAATATTTCATCACTAAATTTATTATGAATTCTATTTTCATTTAAATTTAATTTATCCAAAGGCAAACTTTGTAAAGAATTAGAACATAGATATATACGGTCAAAGTATTTATAATAGAAACGGGGTTCATTAGGTTTCTTTTTAGTAGGTCGGGAACATAACATAGCAAGAAATAAACTGGATTTTCCTGAACCTGCTGAACCAACTATATATGAAAATCCATTCATTGCTTCTAATGGAGGATTAACTTTATAAGCAACATTAGAAGCATTATCAACATTTTGACTTATTAATGGAATTTTATTTAATTTATCATTTTCAATAATTTTCATTTATATATAATAAGTTATAAGATTAAAAATTTAAAATTATTTTCTTAATTAATATTATATAATGGAAAACTCACTCCCTATGTCTATGAGATATTCAATAACTGGTTCGGATGCTATACCTTCACGCACGAGATTAAGCAGATTTGACGCTACAAGTTCCTCGTATGGTTCTTCAAGTAATAACAAAATCCTTATTCCAGTTCAGGCAGATGGATTTTTAGATACTTCAAAATCTTATTTATATTTGAAAATAACTGGTGATATGGTTGGCGGAACTACTTACAGACTTGATGGTAATATTGCTTCTATAATTGATAAACTTGAAATTTCCGTTGCTGGTGCTTCGGGTAAAGTTGAAACAATAGATAGATATAACTTGTATCACTTATACGACCAAATATGGAATTCAGGAGCAGAAGATATTACATACCAAAATGCTGTAAATGGTGGAAGCGACCCTGCTGGAACTCTAACTGAAAATGGTGGTAGTCAAACTGGTGATGAGGCACTTGTTCCTTGGAAAGCACAAGGACACTCAATTGGACCTGCTAATTCAGCAACTATAAGAACTTCTGTTCTTGCTTTAAAACTTAAAGGAGGTTTCTTAAACTCGTATTTCAACAAAGCACTTCCTCAGGGTCTTCCTCAATTCACAATTGAAATAACACTTGCTTCGGGAGTTCAAGCATTCGTTCATACGGGCGGTGTTTCTACTAATAATGATTATTCTATAAGCGAATGCCGTTTCTATGCTCCCGTTTATCAAATTCTTGATGAAGGCGTGATGAACGTTTATACTCGCCAAATACAGAGTTCTCCTACAATGTGGGTGGGTCAGTCAGTAGGAACAATCATAAACACAGTTCCTGCTATTGCTTCTAAACAGACACTTCAATTAAATGCTTCATACAGGTCATTAAACTCTATGATTACTCTTATGCGACCTTCTGCTGATATGAATACTTCTACGGTGAATATATTGACTGCTACTAACATTCGCCGTGTGGTAGGGTATGTCTATAGACTGATGGGAAGTCAGTATCCCCAGGACCAAATTGATATTCAAAGCGATAGTGGAGCATTAGGATTTAATGTTTCAAGAGCATATATGGAAGCATCAAAAGCACTTGCTCCTCACGGACATACCTACGCTAAAACAACTGCCGTCAGCAGAGCAAGTTTCGTAAGTGAAGTAGGCACGGGTAATAGGGTTGGTTGTGGTTCATTATGTATTTCCCTTGTCCGTTTCAGTGATGACCGCCTTGTAAATTTAGGTCTTAATACAGCAGGTTCTTCTGCTCCTTCAACAATTGAAATAGATTTCGGTGCTAATGCTCCTGCTAATCAAGACGCTACTACATTCGCTTTATATGATTGTGTATGGGTGCTTAATCCTAATGGTCTTGTTGAACGCTCATTCTAAATTAGTTTATTTATTTAAAAAAAAAATGTTTTAATATATTATAATGGAAATAGAAAACGAAGAAAATTCTATTGAACCAATAAATAAAGAAAAAGATTTACAACCATTTACTCCCTATGAATTAAATAGTGCTGATAAATATGACCCTGATATAGATTATAGGCAAGAACTAATAGACAGATATAAGGATAGTGAAGAAAACTTTGAAATAGATGATAGTTGGGTTGAGGACAGCGATAAGATTTCATTAATTAGATTTTTAAATGAAATTGTAATTAAGAACTATCAGGAATATCCGTCTGTAATGACTGAAATTTTAGCAAAGAAAATGTATTATGATACAGTAAAGAATATGAGTAAAGAGGAATATTTAGAAGAGAAGAAGAGAGATAATCATTTATCTGTGGTTGATAAAGAACTTCAAAAGATTAAAGATGAAAATTCACTTGAATATGCTTTAAAGAAAAAAGAAGATTAATATAATATTTTTTTTTGAATTATAATTTAATAATAAAAATATTATATTATAATATAATATAAATGTCTAATGTTAAAATACTAAGATTGAATAATGCTACAAGTAATCCAAAACTTACTATTGATACAGATAAAGCAGGATTTAAATTTAATTTAGACCAAGACTTAATAAACTTAGGTCGCTGTTTAGTTGAAGTAATCTCAGGTTGGTCGCAGATTACTCAACAAACTCTTAATGCGGGAGCAGTTAATGCTACTGAAAGAATTATTCCAAATAATATTCCTCAGTTAGTTATTAGAAGTAATATAATACAAGAAGGCGAAGATACATTAACAGGAGGCGGGGGTATGATATTAGGCACTATGAGTTTAGTAAATACTAATGGGACACAAAGCGAAAGCACTAACTCAGGATTTTTCAATCAAAATGATAGTTTAAGTTTTGTATGTAATCAATTACCAAGTCAAATACATATTGAGAGAATGTATTATACAGATGACCCAGCAGACGCTACTTCAATACCTTCTTTAAGAAGTGCTGATAATATTAATCCAGCACAGTTGCTTCCTTGTGAAGTTGTATTAAAACTTACCTTCATAGATATGTAATTTATATATTAGAATAAAAGCATATAAAAAATATCTCACATATATATATAGATATGCCGAATATTCGCAAGTATAATTGGACTACACCCGAAGAACAAAAGGAATGTCGTAAAAAATATGATAGAGAACAGAAGTTTATAAACTTTTGGGCGAAAAATTATAATCTTAATATCAAAGTAGAAGACATTGAATTAGTTAAGGAATATAAGAAAGAGATTAAAAAACTATTACCTGTTTTTCAATTTATTCAAAGTCTTGAATTGATAAATTAGAAATTTCCAAAATATTTTATAAAATTGATTTGAAATATAATGTAGATAAAAGCATATAAAGATATATCGTCAATATAATAAAATGGAAAAAAAAAATCTAAACAAAAAGTATATGACCTCTCAACATTATTATGATTATATTGATATTGAAAAATGTAGATACTTTATTACTATTCCAGTAGAAGAACTTTTAGAAAAAGGAATTATTACTGACTTGAATTATTACTATCATATTAAAAATGAAATTTGTAAAATGTTGATTGAAGGAAATTCTAAAATTCAGCGTAAATACTTTAAGAGTTATTGTAATAGAGTATATGTAGAAGCAGATACAGGATTACAAAATTTTCAAACAGATATTAAGAATTTCATTATTGATAGTAAGATTAAAGATTATGATATGAAGAATTGTAATCCTACTCTACTATTATATCTTTACAGAAAACATAATTTACCTCATAATGAATTGGAAAATTATTGTAAAAATAGAACTGAATTTCTAAAAGA
>JGI24003J15210_10001553_pt1 | contig 10084 bp, 12 predicted proteins | sample LinPmetageLP28_FD_15210 | JGI IMG/M metagenome (IMG submission 15210)
AAGTTCAAAGGCATGAAAGCTGGATGCGATGCTCGGGACTGGAACAAAATGGCAGACGAAATGGTCGATTCTAGGTGGCATGATCAGGTCCCGAACCGGGCCAAGCGTTTGGTTAAGCGTATCCGTGACTTAGCAAAAGACTGAAAACGTTACATAAAAACATCGATTCTCGTGGACCTCGTTAACAGTTGACGTACCAGTATACCTTCAGGTCCCTGAGATTTGATGTTTTACTAGGTTTTTATACCAGAAATCCTGTCACACCTAGCTCCGCTAACAATAAAGTGTTGAAGCGCAGGATCGTTCATTATTCCAATGGTCATCTCTGCTGCTCTGTCATTGCATTGACCAATCGTTTCATAGGGCCCCCTTATATCTTCAAGAACATCACATTCTTCTAGATTACTCGCCAAGCATACAAGTATCATTGCCTCAAACATCTTCATTCTCCGTATCTAATTATCCCACTTCCCCCCAGTTACTACCAAGCTCGGCATCAACTTCAAAGGGAACTTTAAGGTCTGGTACACAAGTTGACATAATCTCTACAATTTTGTCAGATTGCTGCTGAGATTCAACATTAAAACAAAGTTCATCGTGCACCGTTAACGTGGGGCATAAACCCTCTTCGTAGCAAACAGCCATTGCTTTTTTAGTCTGATCTGCGCTTGACCCTTGGATCAATCTGTTCAATGCCTTGTATGTAAAAGCTCTACGAATTCTGCCCTTGCCACCATATTCTTTCATAGCCTGCTCTTGAGGCAAAGGCTTGTTATAGCTGTAAGACACAGGTTCCCACATGTCAAAGCGACATTTACGACCTAGCCATGTGCGTATAACTCCTCGGTCCGAAGCAATTCTAGCTGTCATGTCAGCTAGTCCTTTAACAAAAGGAACGCTATCGTAATACTTACTAAGAAGAGAGGTTGCCTCTTCTTCTGTTATGTCCAGAACATTAGCTAATTTCTTTTTGCCCATGCCATACATGATACCGAGGTTAACAGTCTTAGCTTCTTTGCGTGGTATTTGAGCCATGTCCGCCACCATCTGATGAAAGTCAGCGTTGCCTTCATGGTACATATTAATAACATCGTCGATCTGCGGGTGCCTTTCAGGGCCTGTTAGTGTTGCACAATAATGAGCTAGCCACCTAGGTTCTTGTGAGGCATAATCAAAAGAACCCCACTTACAGCCGTCCTCTGGTATAAACAGACCACGGATCAAAGACTTAATCTCTGGATCTCTTGCCGGGATTTGCTGTAAATTTGGGTTGCTGGAAGAAAATCTTCCGGTTACAGTGCCGCCATCATCTGACCTAAGAGAATGGAAATCACAATGGATTCTACCCTTATGAGAATGTTGAAGAATGGTTTCAACAAATGTCGTGTTAGCTTTGTTAAGCTCTCTTATGCGTACAATTTTTTTAGCCAGAGGATGCTCGTGATTCGCAAGAAACTGTTTTGTAAAGGACGGAACCCCAGAGTTTTCTGTCCTATGGTACTTAAGCCCAATGGCATCAAACGCCTTTGCTATAGATGTAGCAACCCACGGCTCAATAGCGATGCCGGTATCTTTCTTTACCTCTTCAAGTAAGCCCTGTTCTCTTTTAAACAAATCTTTCTTGGTCTGTTCTGCTTTGTCAATGTTAACACGAACACCCTTTGTTTTCATATCCAACAAGACAGGAAGCAAACTGGATTCCAGTTCAAAAATAGATGTGCATTCTTCTTTCACCAGATCTGTGCGTAGTCTTTCCCATAGACGAAGAGTGACTGCAGCATCCTGCTCTGCATAAGGGCCTACATATCTTGACGGCAGGCGATACATTTCTGACTTCGGGTTAACGCCAAACTCTTCAGCCGCGCAGCGCAAAGTTTTCTCGTCCTTCCTTTCGGACAAGTAATCCCTTGCCAAGGAGTCCAAGTTATACCAACGTCGGTTTTCGTTTAGCAAAGGGGCTGCAATCATTGTGTCAATTATTTTGCCCTGTACCTCAACACCCTCTGCTCGTAACCACCCAAGATCGTACATTGCATTGTGCATTACCTTTTCTATGTTGGGGGTTGCTAATGTTTTCTTTAACCAGTTCATTACCGAAGACCTAGGTAAATTTCCTGCGTCATGTTTTATAGGAAAGTACCAAGAGCTATTTCCCGCAGCTACCGCAATTCCTATGATGTATCCATCTTCTCGGCACCATCCGGGACCCAGCGACAACAGGTTTGGATCTCTTGTCTCTAAGTCAACAGCAATTCTTTCGTATTGAGAAAGGTCTGGGAATGAGGAAGGAGGTGACCAGTCGCTGTCTGTCTTACCCCAAGCCACATCTTTTAAATCTTGCGCCAGCAAGTGATACTGATAGGACTCACTCATAATAGCTCTCAATATCTTCCAATGAATGTTTAAAAATAAACACAGGAGTTCTTGGCCCAACGTAAGCACCGGCTACGTTAAAATTAAAAAACTCAATCGCATCTCCCTCGTCCATCCCTTGAGCCATTAGTATGTCAATGCACTTCTCCGCATCGTACGCAATCACCTGTTGCAGGTCCCCGCATCTTTCCGCGATACCTATAACAGCTTCATCAAAACCATCGGCTTTGTAAAAAAACTTATCGGCTTCTTTAACTAACGTCATCTGTCAATTCTCCTCCGCAAGCAAGATACCCACATCCGTCTACCCAATTATCTAGGTGGTCTGGATTCGATGCTATTCTAGCAATTTTTAGTAACGTCATTTTAATAGCGCAGTCCATACCAACAGGTAGGTCATCTGGTTTTATACTGTCCCACCAGTACCAAACTGTTTCAATGTTTTTAAAGTTATCTTCCATGTCACCGTGCTGGGCTGCTCTGTCCTGCGTAACATAACTTTTGGCTGTGTCTAATATTTCTGCTCTGTTCATATCGAAAATCCGTAATATCCTGTTGGTTCAATTAAATGAAGATGCTCTTTGGCACGAGTAGCTCCAACATAGAAAACTCTGACNTCACTGTCTTGGTCAAGGTTATCTGTGCATGCTCTTGTGGAATCTAANAAGAGAGCGACGTTATCCGCCTCGCCACCTTTTGCTTTGTGAATCGTCGATATCCGTATCCTCGGACTGCCAGATAGTAATCGCTCCCCCCGCCGACGTACCGACGTAATGTAGCCTATCTCCTTGTCTGACACTTTCAGTACATTCATCCACTTCATCTCTGCATTCACGTTCAAATTGCACTTGTCGATGATGTCTTCCAGAGTGTAGGAAAGATCTGGATCTAGGGATGAAAGGTTTTTTCGTCCAGACTTCGTAATAACATTTCCGTTGAGTAGCTTCGAGAAGTTCTTCAGTTCTGCTGCTGATAAGGAAAAGCCTTTGCATAATTTTAACCACACCTCAATACCGTTTAAGACGTTCTGAGATAAAGACCAGCCGGCCCCTTCTCTCCAGAATAAATAACCATCGTCTTTTAACTGGGCGGCGATCTTATTCGCAATGTAGTTTGTCCTTGCTAGGATTAGCCATTCACCATTCTCCAAGTCCAATTCCATTATATCACGGTGCCAAGAAAGGTTCCCTTGCCTTTCTGTGGGTTGCCAAACCTTGTCTTGTCTGGTAGTGACTCGCTTAATCAAATCGTTTGAAAAATTATGCACGGACAATGGTACACGATATGATTTATCAAGCACCATCTTGTGGTCGCTAGCGTTTAAGAAGTCTGATACACGGACCCCCATCCAAGANTATATACACTGATCGTCATCACCAGCGTAATAAACTCTTTTAGAGTTAGGNACCAAGACCTCCTTAACCATCCTCCATTGCAGNGGCGCTAGGTCTTGTGCTTCATCTATAATCAAAAGATCGTACTTGGGACCTGTGCCTTGATCGATAAAATCTTCGATCATGTCCACAAAGTCACGCTTACCTATCTGTTTTTTGTAGTCTTCATAAGCTTTGGCTAAAGTTGTCAACTGCTGGTAATGAAGATGGTAGTCTGCGCTGTCGTTGAACTGCTGCTCCAAACTAACCTCGCGAACTCTAGCCATCTGAATCATAGACAGGTACTTGTCCCCGCCCGATCCCGGAATAAAAAGCACGCCTTCTGACATGTTGTTAGATGCGTTAGCCATGAACTCTAGGCCCACTAGCTTACCTAGTTCGTTGTAGTCTCTGCCCTTGAATACGTCCTGCGATCTCATGCCCAGCCAATTGAATGCAAGCGAATGTAAGGTACGAAACCACAAGAGCGATTGCTCATCTACAGGTAGTTCTGCCAAGGCTCTTTGCTTGGCTTCCTCTGCTGCCTTCTTACTAAAGGACATGAACGCTATGCGTGTGGGATCCATGCCGTCAGCTATTGCATCCTTAACAATGCTAATAAGTTTTGTAGTTTTGCCTGTTCCCGGCGGACCAAAAATAGTTGTTTCCATTAGAAGGGCACCTCCGAAGCTTCAATTTTAACTTCAGGAGTTACAACCTCTGCAGCAAACTCAGGGACCCACCATACTCTAACAGATTTCCACTTGCCGCTTGATGTCTTAAACCTCTTAACACCATGTGCTTCTAAACCTTCGTTCATCTCTTTAACTCTCTCTTGAACTTGTGCCCGTGTGTAGCTGTCAAACTTTTTCTGGCGCATGAACTCCATCAATGAGTCAAGACGAAAATAAGTCAGTTGCTCTTCTGCATCCGTGTAAGGTTTACCAAGCATAATCTCCTCTACTGTTTGCGCTTGAACGCGACCATTACAGTAGCTGTCTAAAAGTTCTAAGAACTGACCTTTGTATGTTAACTCTTCAGGGACTTCTATCTGATTACAGTTATCCATGAGACTGTTAATCAAGCACTGCCAGTCTGCGTCCTTCGCCCTTTCAGGCATGAAGTTCAACTGCTCCATACAAGAACGCTGGAACAAGCGTGGGTTCTGTAGCTCGTCTGTTATTAGCTCAAGCCTGCGTCCATCAATATCCAAGAACCAAAGGCGGGGCTCTGACATAACCACGGATAGCCCACTGATCGTAGGCATTGCACCCCCGGAACCAATACCGAACTTCATTGTGCGGCAGACATTTTTATTGCAATAAGATGCCATAGGCTCTTCACTGCAAAGATACCCCCACTCTTTTTTCTCTACTTGGTTTTGAATGGTAACAATTTCTGAGGCAGGCAAAGGAGGCTTGAAGTCTTTGGCGTTGTGCTGCTCTAAAAGAGACTTCCAATTTACCTCGTCATATTTTTTTAGAAAGATTCCAAGCTGGAATGCAAACTTGTTTCTCTCTCCCTCACCCACACCGAGCATAAGCTTGGAGCGAACACAAGGGATGTAGTCAGGGTATAAGTTAACCTCGCCACCTATAGGTAGCTTTCTAAATTCTTCTGGGTCAACACTGACTTTGTCAACCATTTCTAAGAAGGCTTCTAGCGTGGCCCCGTCGCCGTCTGGTAGAATCGCCGGACGCATCGTCTGTTCCGAATCAAAGTACGGAAGGTTAATAAAGTTCCCAACATCACCACGCTCGACGAGAACCTGTTCCTGCTTCGGGAATATCTCGCACTTACCGTGTCCCAACATTGCCGAAATTTCTGCAGCCTTGTCTCTAAATTCTCCTGCACTCATCCACTCCTTAAAGAAAAAGAATACATGCGCCCCGCCTGATTTAGAACGGCACACGATACACGGTACATTGTTTTCGGCAAGCTGCTTGATAAGAAAAACGTGATCCAAAGGATACACATCAATATCAAGGGCTCCGAACTTGCACCTGTTATCTTCATTGATTGGTATTGACCCGACACCAGTCTTGCCGTCGAGATGTGATTGCACAAGCTCTACAGTCAGAGGGTTTCTGACAACATAGGACTTTGCTTTTGTTTTACCGGCTCTTCTTTCTTCTGATATATCTGTACGTCCATGTGCAGCACCGAAGCCGGCAAACGCTGCCATGAACCTTTCCGCTAGGGTCATGGTAGTCTCCAAAAAGAATGAGGCGACAGTAACCTTCCGAATAAGAGAGCAAGTTAAGACGGTGATTGATGTCTTCTTAAAATGCTACTGAAACTGCCGCCCCAACTGGTTAAAACGGGATGTCGTCAGTCTTTTTGGCTTGCTGCATCTCGTCGGATGTGCCTGCCGCCGTTTTAATCTCTCCTTTTTGGAAGCTGTCCGCCATCTCTTTGGCTTTCATCATACAAGCAGCCAAAGCTTTGGAGACTTCTGTTTCCCGTGCAATACGGAAATTATACCATGTGCCTTGGTCATTGCTTTCGGACACAGTTGTGATGTTCCAAGCCGTGCCATAAATAGGCAGGGTAAAAGAACCGTTCTTTCCCATCACTTCTATATTAGTGCGCTGGGCATTCCACTTCTTGGACACCTTTATCTGTGTCTTTTTCATATCCAGAACCGCAGGCGAACAGCCTTCAGTTTCTGGGTTGTAGACCATTACCAAATTCTGGTGACAACGAACCAACTCGTTGCCGGAAGGCAGGACCTCTGAGGGCCCGTCCCTCTGCGTGTTGTCCAGATCAGGGCTGCTAGCAGGGATCTCTCCCACTAAACCACCGCCTTGTGATCTAGGAACGAACTCAAGGTACTTCATTTCAAACGCAACAGGGATCACAGTAATACCTGTGTCTTCAGGGTAGATTTCACCAGTCACAGTATTAAAAATGTCACCTTGTGAAGCGCCCTTAATGTACTCAGGCTTATCCTTGTTTAACTGTGGGGACAGAGCCTGCAAGATCCTTATGAAAGGTATCTGCATTTGATCTGCACCAATATTTTGTAACCCTGCACCAGCATTCTCTTCAAAAATATCCATTAAACCATCTGGTACGAGGCTTGTTGTTTTTGCTTCTGTTACTGCTGTGTTAGCCATTTCGATTATCCCTTCTTAATAATAGCGCGATTGCCTACATAAACACCGAAGGTGTCGTAGTCGATGTCTTGTTTAGATTCAATACGATTTTTTACCCAAGACCGAAGAGTCATAGGGTGGATGTGAGTTTTCTGATTTGGCTCAAGACCTTGACCCCGTAGATCGTCAAGTACAGCACCAGCCATATTGTCTTGGCCCATACCAAACGTAACTACAACATCATTTTTAATTATGTCAGCTTCCCCGATAGAGCGTAGGAAGTTATAAGCATCTTCCTTACGGTCATCTGGTATACGCGCAGACACATACTTCTCAACAGTGATTTTGTTACCATCAACTGTTAAGCTTTCCACGCCAAGTTCCTCCATCAATGAGGGTATATCCTCCTCATCAACGGTTTTTTTCTTGGCCTTAAGGTCTTTAAGAAAACTATCCGCTTGTTGAATCTCATCGTTTAAGGATTGCGATTTTCTTATCAAACGGGATAGGCGGGTTGTACTTCCTTCGCTAACTTTGTCAAATGCTTTGGCGTTAGCAGCCTCTTCTTCAAATAACGAAAACACATCGTTCATCGTTCATGCTCCATGTTTAAAGTTTATCCCCTTCGGGATTGGTCTTTCGTTNTACTTGCTNGCTGATATCGTGTCAACCATTTTTATTTTTTCAAGGTGTTTGCCAAACNCTTCAGCGTCTCCGTGCCCNCGCACAGCAGCATTGTACTCCCGTACAATATGTGACATTTGACCCCCCATCGTGCGCCCCTCTAGGTGCGNNAGATGTTTTAAAACCTTGTGGACCTGATTAGGCACAGCCACTGATTTGTATTTAGNATTGTCCATTTTTATTCCTTGTCTTAGTTAAGAGCCTGTGAAATACTACATCAAANGGCTGGGATTTAAAAGGATTTTTTATGAAAAAACCCAACTATCGTAATGTAGAAGGCAAACGCTGTGAACTTATCGCAGTCGATTGGCTCCTGTCTCAGGGCTGCTACACTTACACACAAACTATGGAACAAGGCCCCATTGACATTGTTGCTCTTTCTCCCAAAGGCGAGTGGTTCTTCTTTGATGTTAAGAAGGCCAGTCGTAGAGAAGACGGAAGCATCATCAGTCGAGTCCTAGAAACCAAACAAAAGAAGCTGGGTGTCAGGCTATTATATGTGGACATAGATACAAATGAATGCCACCTATACCCACACCAGTTTAACGTAAAGCAGACCTCCATACAGAACGCAGGCAACCGACAATTCAAAGGGGTTAAACCTGCAGCCATTTCTTCACTTCTTCACCTAGAGTCGCCCCCGCAAGATTAATCTTCTGCTGTAGTGCCTTGGCGATGTTTATATCAACCGTGCCCGGGGTCACTAAATCCACATACAGAACACTAGAATCCTGTCCTATACGATGGCACCTGTCTTCTGATTGCATCCTTGTTTCTAGGTTATAGTCATTGGCGTAATAAATAACATTGTTAGCTGCCGTAAGTGTCAGGCCATAACCTGCCGTTTGTGGATTACCCACAAAGAACCGTGCCTCCCCGTACTGAAATGACCTGATTGCCTCTTGACGCTCTTCATCTGTAGTGTCCCCAAAATAACTTACCACGCTCCCCGGTCCATGTACTTTTTTGAGAGTCTCCACGATCTTCTTTATGTCATATCTAAATCGGGACCAAATGATTACCTTGCCTGACATCTCGTCAATGGTGTCCAACATCGATTGAATACGATTGTTTTTTATCTCCACCAAGTCCCCGTCATCTGTTCTTATGTGGCCGCACAATACTTGCTGCATTCGTAACAGTTTTGTCATTACCTCAGAAGCAGTCACTAGCTCTCCATCTTCCAACAGAGCAACTGCTGCAGACTTTAAACTATTGTAGTGTCTTGCCTGATCTTCTGTCAGGGCGACCTCTCTGGTTGTGTATATCTTGTCTGGTAGATCCAAAGCTTCATCTTTGGTTACTCTGTATGAAAAGGTTCCAAGCTTGTCTGTTAGTTCAGGCAAATTCCTATATCCTATTATCTGTTGAAAAGTATGATTGCCCATACGTTGAGTACGAGTCATGGCGTATCTGTTTTGAAAAGACCAGTANGANTGAAACCCCANAAGCTTTTTGCTTAAGAACTCACACTGAGAAAAAAGATCAAGAGGCGATTTTGTTACNGGTGATCCGGTTAAGATCCTTCTAAATGTCGCCTTTCCACCAAGTGTGACCAGCGCCTTAGTTCTTTTGGCTTTGGGATTNTTGATTGTAGTGGACTCGTCAATTGCAAGTATGAACGAACTGCCTTGTGTGAAAAGATCCAAGTATTTTTGCACCTTTGGTGTTGCGAAACCCTCCACATTAACCAGCAATATGCGGAGGACACTACGCTCCTGCACGGCACTTGAAAGTCTCTTGGCAGTGGCTTTGTTGGGATTCGGATTCCATACATATACCTCATGTGGAATCTGTTCGGGAAAGTGGGCTGGTATCTCTGATGTTTCCCAATTTCTGTAAACGCCCTTTGGTGCAACCACAATGGCCGTATCGATCCTATTCTTTTCATATAGCCATACGATGTTGTCGATGAGTACTTTTGACTTACCACAACCCATCTCCATAAAATAAGCGAAATTAGTTTTGTCGTGACTTCTTACTAAAGCCTCATGTTGATGCTCGTAAGGCTGCGTCTTGTAATTGAACATGTTTCTATTAAAGCCACCCCAACCCCGAAGACATTGTCCCTGCCGGGAACTGTCTGGAAATATAAGTTGCTTCCCTCTGTCTAACGGCAACTGGATCGTCTTCAAACCGTTGCCCTTTCATTAACTCTTGCTGCTCTGCACTGGTCAAAAAAGGCCCATGATAATTGGTAGTCCAACATCTCCTTGGAACTCTAACCCAGCCCTCCAACTTACTAAGCTGGGGAATCATCTCCATCGGTATCCCAGTCAGGGACGAAATAGAAGTGGGGTGGTGATTCATCTGCCACATCCTCTTCGCTACCAACACCGCCAGATGCGGATGGTTGGGGAAATGGGATGATGTTATCGTCAGATTCACTGTGTAATTCTTTTGGATCATCTTTGTTACTCATCTTCTACGCTCCCTGCCATAATACCAAATCTAGCTGCTTCCATGTACCACAATATATCAGCAGGATCTGAAACTGTGGTAATCATTTGAATTGCGCCCTCATGGTTCTCACCCATTATTATAATATCCTTGAAT
>JGI24003J15210_10001554_pt1 | contig 10082 bp, 15 predicted proteins | sample LinPmetageLP28_FD_15210 | JGI IMG/M metagenome (IMG submission 15210)
ACTAGCCTCAATGAGTATGTCTAAACATTCTTCTTTAGTCATGCTACCTCCTCTTCACAACTACAAGTATCTGGGATTTCATTATCACCTAGCATTGNNGACCANTCATAACCACATTGTGTACATGTCCACCTTCCAAGTATTTCAATAATTTTACTCATCTTCATCCTCCTCTATATCTATTACAAAGTTTACTCTTACTAATCCTTCTATGTCTTCAAACACATCAAACTCTACATCAGTAAAAGTCTTGTCTAATAGTTTGATTAAGTCATGTGCCTTCATGCTACCTTCCTTACATAGTCTTTACCATTATCGGTTAACCAATAGACATACACACCATTGCGAGTGTCTAGGTTTGTCTTCTCTCTCTCAACGAAATTCTTATTCATTCCCTTGTAGAGTTCAGCTTGTATTTGTATGTCGTCTAAGTCTGGATTGAGTGGTGTAAGTTTGTTGAGTATACTTTTCTGTGTACTCTTCATCACACCCTTCTTCGTATACAACTCTAACAACACACAGTTAGTCGTCTCAGTAAAAGGTTTCTTACTTTCATTAGCAAGATACGAATTAACATCTGGATTGAGTAGATGTGTTGAGAAAGATTTCCTCTTACTACCATTCAACATCTCGTTGGTTGGTTGGAATGTTGTGTTCTCATAGAAAACTTTCTCAGCTTTCTTGCTGTCTGTAGCAGTTGATTTCATTCCTGCTGCGTCAGGTTTTTTACGTTGCAAGAAAGTCAATTCACTTTCTACCTGTTTAAATACTAGCTTCTTAGCTTGTAGTTTAGTTAAGTAACCACCCTCTACGAGAGTGGCTAAAGCATTGTTAATTTTTTTAGATGGCATGTGATACTCCTTCCTTGAGAAAGTCTGGTATGATGTCGTGTGACCAACTATGCATAGCAGTCTTGTCATGCTTGTAGTATTTGCGATACGCATCAATGGTATCGTCAAAAGATGTGTAGTCGTCTGGCTTGTATTCGTCTGGCATACACAATGGTGGTAACGTGAAATCATATTGTGGAAATGCTTTGTGTATTCTTTCCGATATGATTGCACTGATAGTCATGTCCATAATTGCATCAATGGATTTGTGTGCAGACTTGAATCGTTCGTGCCATTGAGTAGACAACCCAGTAGCTAGGCTAATGGCATACTCAAAGTTACCAGTAGAATCACCAACCCATCTAGTCATGGGGTGATTCTCATAGGCTGGCTTGTATGGTGCGATGTCAGACAAGTCATGTCTGTGCAACGCTGTCGAACACATCTGTGCAATCTCTAGTATGATTTTGCCTACATGTTTATCGCCATACATATTAGATGATGCAATAGGATTTTTATCTAAGAAAAATATATTCATCTCTTACCTCTATTCTCTCGTTGAGTTAATTCTCTGATGTGTACCCAAACGTAGTTGGTTTTAGGTTGCTTGTATTTTCGCAACCTCAATAGTATTAGTAACTTGTTTATCATTTTCAATTCCCATTTCTGTGTGTGTTAGTTTACGTCCACGTCTCATCCAGTCGTGAACGTGCATACCGACAAGGTAATCTTGAAAGCTAGGTATTCTTCCTAAGTCTTCGAAGACATGTTGCTCTCCGATAAACCTTGTAGGTATCTTCTTATTGTCTGAGTTAGTAATCGTTGTACCAAACAATTTCTCTAGCATGAAGATACCCTCTGCGTGGTGTCTTAATACCCTGTGTCTATTGTCTGCTACAAAAGTTTTACTTTCGTCAAACCAATCATGAAGGTGTTGATAGTCGTCAGCAACACCACCAAACTTTTTTGCACTAGATAGTGCATGATGATATGGATGTGCCATGTTACCACTTCAAATCTGTTGCAGTGGTTTCCGTGTGGTTTTGTTCATGATTTAGGTTAAGTACATTCTTCTTACTATCCCACCAGATAGCACCTTGACCACCCTCATTGTTTTCCCAACCACCATGATTCTGACTAACCATATCCCAACAAATACTCTCAATGATTTCTCGTATAGGTTGTTGGTTATCTTTAACATCTACCCATTTACTCTCAGTATTCTGTGAGCTGTGCCATTCACAAGTAAACTCTACTCTTGTGTCTGGTACTTTACTCGCTACGTCTTTAGGGTTAATGGTTATCTCCATAGTATCTCCACTATCTCCATAGCCACTATAGTTACAGGAAAAATCTGTAACACCATGTGCCTTGAGATAATTCTTAAGTACATCTATGCCACCATTGTAGGTAAACTTTGCTCTTGAAATCTGTTCCATTAAATCGTCCATGCTCATAGTTCTCTCTCCTCTATGTTTTTGTATGTGTTAGTTTCTGGATCAAGGATTATTCCTCGAAGCAGACAAGACTTCAACCACTTACGAATAGTGTCGTAGTCTTCTGTTTGTACGACAACATTGTTATCATCAAAAGGTTTCATGATAGCTTCGAAACAATCTTGTACTATCCATTCAACCTCAGCGTTATCTAAACTGTGAGTGTTGTCTGTGCTTGGTGTATCTACTCCTGGCGTAGCAGGTACATCATCTTCGTTATTGAAAAAGCTTTTGCGTTTAGCAACCTTCTGTTTCTTTCTAGGTTTCCTATCATCATAAGCTTGTCTCTTTAATACATCTGGTATTTCAAGTATCTCATCATCATGATGAGGTGGATTATCTAAGTCAAACAAACTATCGTTGTAATCATCAGTACCCCATTCCATACCAGAGATATGTTCTTCTTCTTCCTTAACTCCCATCAGTTGATTGAGTTGAGATTTTGCAATGTCTTTATCTATATCTGACATACAATTCCTTTCCATGTGTGTGATTAGCTACCAAAGATTGATCGTGCCTTTGCACGTCTCTCTTTCTTAGCTGTTATGTGTGCGTTGTGTATTTGATAATCCTCATCTGATAGAGGGTAAGTTACATGCTCATAGTATAAGTCACCATGATTACGTTGTTGCTTATAACTACTACCATATGCAAATCCTTGCTTAGAGAAGGTGATGAAATGATTATCCATTTCCTCGCTAGTACTACGACCGAAGTCATTAGATGCATTTAGTCTGATACACTTGATAGGTTTATCTTCTTCCTTAGTGTCATCAGTTGCTACTACCTTATAATAATCGTTACTACTTCCGTACCTTGCTTGAGATGTAAACACTGCACCAATAGGAACACCTGTCAAATCTATGTCAGTAGTTTTCATACGATTAAACTTAACAGTATCGGGATTGATACTATCATCACGAAGTATTAGCCTTGCCTGTATGGTCAGTAAAGAAAGCAACTCTCTTCCCTTGCCTACCATATGCCCAACCAATGTTACTTATTTGGTTGAGATCGTTTTTGTGTTCAACAAGTCTTACTACCTTGCCACTATATGTCTTAGCATGACTACCTTTAGGGTACTTACTAAAATCAAATTGTGGTCGAGTAGTTACTCGCTGTTGTAAATTAATTTCTGATTCAATTTCTTCGTTGTAACTCATATACTATCCTTCCTAGTTCCTTTAAGTTACTGTGGTTGATTGACTGCTTGTCAGCCTCCAACCACACTTCTCTCCAAAACCTCGGTGTCTTAACACCGAAGGTTTGAATCCATTTAAGAGGTATGGTGTACCTCCTGTAATTCTTCATGCTGTTATCTTCTTCGCTACTATTAAGTCAGCATTGTCGACAACATATCTACTACCAAGTAATCTCTTGGCTATCTTATCCATGCAGTGTTTAACCAAATCATCTAAGTCATGTATGACATGGTAGTCTGGATAGAATTGTTTAACTGCTTCTGATTGAATACCAATACCAATGATATCGATACCCTTATTCATTCCATACTGAACAACATCTCGTAAGTTCTGATTAATATGTTTGTATCCATAGTCTGTTTGGTGTGCTGGATAGCCATCACTTAACACCATGAGTATTTGTTTACTCTCTTTACGTTTGAGAATACTTTTTATACTAGATAGTACAGCACAAGCATCTGAGTTCTGACCACCATAGTCATTCTGTACACTAGCAAGATTACCCAAGCTACGTTTTGCTTGCATAAGTTTCTCTGCAAAAGTTTTGAATACAAAGATATCCATTGGATCTGTTCGACTGTACTTACCAGTGATACGATAGTGTGAGCGATCTAAAAACGAGGAACGATTAGTAAAGCCTCGTATCTCTAAGGCACAGCCTACCTTGTGTACTGATTCAGCTAAAGCAATACATGATTGTTGTGCTAGTAGTGTACGTTTACCATGCATACTACCAGACATATCAACAAGGATACTTACTGCTGTATCTAACTCCTCTACCTCTTCACGCATTTTGAATACGTTAGGATTACCTTGATAAGCAGACACTAACCTCTTGGTATCAAATCTTCCATGCTCAAAGCCTGTGTTCCAACCTCTCATTTGAGTAGACATCAAGGCACGTTCCAACTTACGTCTCATAACACTGGCTCTACTACCCATGATGTTGATTACTTCTTGGTATTTCTTGTCGCCTTTAGGATTACCCATGTGAACACCATAAGAATAATCATATCCACTATCACATACATACTTACCTTTCTTATCTGATGCATGATGATACTTATCACTCTCGGTTGTTGCTACTGTGTATGGTGCATGTACATCATCAGACCTGTAATCAGCAGAGTTAGTCTGACCAAGTATCCTACCAATGTTAGTCTCAACTGGGATAGGTGTAATGTCAGTCAGCTTATCACGAAGAACTTTACCTTGATGAGTAGTGCCAGCTCCAATACCACCACCTTGTGATCCATCTGTGTCAGCTTCAGATTCATGCATACTGATGTCACCTTCTAAATCTACATGCTCGTCTGTTGAATCACTAGCTTTAACTTCATTGCCTTCACCTTCACCCTCACCATAAAATCCTCCTCCTTCTTCTCCATCTACTTTACCTTGGTTAACTGGCTCAGGTACATCATCTGATTCTCTAATAGTTTTGGCAATCGTTCTTGCACATGTGATCATGTCTCCTGTACTCTCCATGCCGTCAACCATATCCACAAACTGTTCTACTGTTTGCTTCACATCATCTGGTAACGTAGCGATACACTCTTCATTGAGTGCATTGTCATAACCAAGTCTTCTCCTACCTTCCCATGTGATACCTACAGCACCAACAGACGACAACGTATCAGCTATCTCTGGCTTGTCTTTGTGCATGTCAAGATAGATTTGATTAACTGATTTGGTTGTAGCTTTTAGGTTTGTCTTCGCCCCTGGATACTGCTTAGTAATTAATCTTTCGATTCTTACATCTTCCAAAGCGTTCATGATTTGTGGCATAAGTTTGTCACCACAACGCATAGCTTCTTTGACAGCATCAGAGTACAGCTTGCTATCTGTGTGTCTGATATGTCCAGCCTCGTGATCAACGTAGCCACGAGCAACAGACAACTGTTGTTGTGATAGCTTTTTGTTTTGATCCATCGATGGTAGGTATATCGTACTACCATCTGTCTTTGCTCTGTCTCCAGCAAATACAACAGACACGTTGTGTTTCTTTCCAAACGTCTTGGCAGCTGTCTTACACGCTTCCTCGAAGATTGGAGTTGGTATAGTTCCTTCCATGTTTACCTCCTATTGGTATGTGAATTCCATTTCACCAGTGAATACACGAGTTGCAATCTCACTGATGTTGGCAAAGTCTTGTTGAGTACAACGATTCATGATCGATGTTTCTAATGCGTAGTTTAAAGTTTCTTCCTCATTTTTCATGTAAGGTAAGTAGTGTGCATATGTCTCTGCACATGTAGTTAAACCTCTGATTGATACAGATGTGTAGATACTACCATTCTGAAATGCCTCTCTTACTTCGTTAGCAAACCTTACTAACTCTTGTGCTTTAGGTTTAGGAAATCCAGATACATGTGATGTAATGAGTTCAACTTCTCTCTTCTCATCTAGGTATGGTATAGTCATGAACATACTAAACCTATCTAAGAAGGCTAGTGATTGATGTCTTGCACCTTGGTATGCACCTGTATCATCACCTTGTCCCTTGGTATTACCTGTTGCCATGATACGAAACATCTCATGAGGTTGTATGAATCTGTCTCCGTCTTCGAGTACAGTAAATCCTTTACTCTCTAATGCTCGTTGTAAAACATAAGCAACATCTGGTCGTATGAAATCTATCTCATCAAGACATAAGACACATGGCATACCAACAGCCTTCGGTAAGATACCATCAACAAACTTAGATTGAGTACCACCTTTGCCGTCAGTAACTAATACCTCTCTACCAACTAAATCCATACGAGTAATCTCACTATCAAAGTTGACTCTCTTGAATGGATACTTGAGTACAGCACATACTTGTTCAATGAGTGTTGTCTTACCTGTACCAGTGTGTCCACTGATGTAACCTTTCTTGTTTGATAACAAACAGAAGAGTACATTAGCTACATACTCACCTCTGAATATATAGTTGGGATCAATCTCAGGTACATCAGGGTGTGGTGTTTTCCAGTTGAATGTAGGTACATCGAATGAACATGATGTCATGTCTGGAAATAAATCAGATGCTGTCTTCCATACAACGTCTACCTGTAATGGAGTGCTGTCTGTCTTTGCTGGGTTTGACGCAGCGTTACTCGCTGCAACAGAAGTTGGTTTGGCAAATGCAGATTTTGATTGTGCTTTTGCTAACTCTTGTTTGAGTTCTTCCAGTTGTTTGCTTGCACTAACTGTTGCATCAGCAAATTGTTTTCTCTCTTCTAACATTTCAGATAGAGATACATTAGCACCTAACCCTGTGAGTACTTGATCAGCTGTCTTTAGGTTTGTATCTGATAAACCTAACGTAGCTACAGCTTCGATATCTTTGTCTGTGATGTCATCTGGGTGTGGCAAGCCATCATTTGGATACTCAGCACCACTGTCATCAAAGTCAGTTGATAAACCTAATGACTTGCAACATGGTATTACAAATTGATCTAACTCAGATGGTACATTGACAGGCAATGTATAGTCTGGATCTTTCTTCATACTCTTTCGATTGAGTATCAATGCATTGAGTGATGTATCTATGTGCTTGTCGGGGAAACGACTATTCATTTCCTTGATAACATTTGCATGGTGTCCACCCAATGAACGTAAGCAATCGTATACTGCTAGTAATGTTTCCATGTCTAACTTCTCAGTTTCCATGTCTTCCTCTTCTTTCTCTACTGTCGTAGTGTTGTCGGATTTTGTTACAAAGCCTTCATAATTATTATGTAAACCTAGTACGTATCCATGTTTAGTCGTTGAACTCTTGACACCCCACTTGCTAGGCACAACAATCGCTTTGATGATGTCATCTTCTATGCCAGCTACATTCTCAGCTATAAGTATGAGTACCTCTTCAGGTAGCATACCTATGAGTGCAGAAGGTGAGCCTCTGAACTTAGGGTAGTTGTCTTTGATTAAATCAGAAATACAAATTTCTGACATGACATGTTCATTGAGTATGTCGTTGAGTTCGTGTGATTGTTGAGCAAGCCTTCGTAATTCTGTTCGCCTTGCGTCAGCAGTAGGTAACTTACATGCGTCTTCGATATCCTGTGATACAGGACTTTTAAATTCATAATCCATTTCAGTTCCTCGTGTGTGTGAACTACACATCTACAATGTGTAGTGTTGTAATAGAGTAGTCGTTGCAATAGCCTTCGCCATCTCTTGTACAGACAAGCGATTGGTTAGTAACCTTGTGCTATTGCGTTGTGTAGTAGTGAGTTTAGTTCTCTAACGAACTTAATATTCCATACACCAGCTACCTATTACGTCTGTCTGGTATGGGAATGTATTACTTAATCATGTTAACCTCAATTCAGTTTCGTTGTGTGTGTGTATGAATAAACATACACTAATCGTATGTCGTTGTCTAGCGTCTGGCTTTTCAGCTTGATGGAAGCTCATGTTACCACGAGTTCTCCTCAGCTAGACAACGAGTAATCCCCAATCAATAGACTGAGGAAACTCTGGACTTGTATTTGTATGTAGTTGTTAAGCTGTTGTAATAAACGCCATTAATTCTGCGTATCTGTCACTGTCAAAGCCTGCATCTTCCTCTGCCATTTCCTTACAACCTAAACCNTCCATATCATGCCACTCGACCATCATGTCATGTAAGCAATCTAAAAAATGCTGTTCGTTATTGAACGCACTGTCTTTGGCTAGTGTTACTTTAATCTTCATATTATTCTCCAGATTATAAGTTAATTTATTTTATTTGTTCCAAATAAAATAATTAACTAATAGTTTTTTAAGTTAGATAAAATCACAGACATGTTGTCTGTGAGTAACGAAGTTCATAATCAATCAAGTCAATCATGTGTTGGCATTGCTTTGCTAACTTTGCATATGTACTTGTGCGTTGCTTATGTCGTTGCATCACATCTTGACGTTGTTGTCGTGTACCTTCGGGTAGTTGTGGTTTGTATGACATGCTAGCCCACATGGAAGTCATGTTTGATTTCTTCGCTGACTCCATGAGTTCCTTCGCACATGTCAGACAGTTATCTTGTAGCTTATCTTGTGCAACCTCACCTTTGAATCGGTGAGGTTGGAATTGTGTGTTGCAATTATGACAAGTCATAGCTTCCTCTTACGTAATGGAATGTTGTTGCTGTTGATACACCCAAGCATGACTGCACAACAGATGAGTAAGTCTATGTTGATGATGCCACGCCACCAATAACTCACACACATGCCTGTCGCAGACGCAAAGCCAAGCGATATGAGTGTGAAGAATGTTAAATATATATACCTCATGCAATACCTACCATTCTTCCGTACTCTTCATCAGATATGTTGTCGTCTGTTTCAGCCATGTGTGTATCCCATTCGAGAGGAGTTATGCCAGTTACCATGTACTCACGTTGTCCATTAGACAGGTGTGGAAATACATCTTGAACAAGCTGTCTGTTTTCGTAGTACTGTATGCATTGCTCAATAGTGATTGGCAGAATTAAACTTTGCATCTTGCCAGAGATAACACTCTTGCGTTGCACCATACATTTGTCGTTGTCTTTAATCACAAATACATTTGTGTCGTTTTTATCTTTGAAATTTATGTAAGTAATCATACGTACCTTTCTGTGTGTGTGAATTTGTGCAGTGCCGTTGTGTACATGTATCGNCAGATACAGTCACAATGCTGTGTTAAACACAACGACACCCACAATCGAGCATGTTGCCCCCTGTGAATTACTCTAGGGGAATAATTTCCCCTAGAGGTAAGTGAGTTACTTACTAGCTAACAAGCTAGTAATCATGTCGGGAGTAACTCCCAAGGCAGTAGCCAGTTTAGTAACTGCGTTACTAACTGGAGCATCGACCTTGGTCATCTTGGCAAGCTTGGACTTAGCAGTAGCTAAAGCCTTCTTAGTCTTCGGAGAAGACTGTTTGGCAAGGTTTGCTGTAAGCATCGCAATCGTAGCCTGTTGCTGTGCAACAGTACGAGGTGCTGAAGGCTGAGAAGCCTTCACTTGGGATTGGGTTTTGATACCCAAGTCGCTGAACTTAGCAGCACGACAGTCCGTAGGACTGTGATGAATACCACCGACAATGGCAACGCCATTGTTGATGCCTGTGAAAGTCAAAGGCAAAACTTTGCCTTTACGAACAACACCGAAAGCCTTGCCGTCAGGCAAGAGTCTAAGTGGTCGTTGTGCTGAAAGCACAGTGTCGCCATTGTCGTTAACGAAGTTAACGTCAAACGTAGTAGTTGTGTGAGTGAAAGTCATAAAAGCTCCTTTTCGCTGATTGAATCGAAGATTCAAAACCAAACCATTTGGTTGAATCGAAGATTCATTTTCGTCATTCACTTCAAGGTGGTAGGTTTTATACCCCTTACTTCGTAAGGGGTTAAAACCATAACCAGATTTTGCTGTCTCGTGTGCTGTGTGTCATGCTCGTGTGTCATGAAAGATAGCTGAAAGTTTGGTTTCAAAATCGGTAGGTTATGGGTTTTATACCCCTTACTTCGTAAGGGGTTAAAACCCTATAAAAGTTGGCTCCTATCGTGTGAGTCTGTGTGTGTCACCCGAGTACGACAGTTTAGTTTT
>JGI24003J15210_10001556_pt1 | contig 10076 bp, 7 predicted proteins | sample LinPmetageLP28_FD_15210 | JGI IMG/M metagenome (IMG submission 15210)
GGTGCAGGTCCATTATCGCGTTGCCCTGTCCCTTCACCAAGTCCTGCTACACCGCCTTTTTCCATCATCATAATTTGACCTCCGGGTGGCGCTCCGCCTTGTGGTGGTAGCCCCCCGCCACCTTGAGGCATCATCGCACCGCCCATTGGAGGTGAGCCTTGTTGTGGAGGTGGCATTGGCATACCGCCTCCCGGCATTGGAGGTGGCATACCACCCGGCGGTGGATTGCCGGTAGGTGGCATCGGAGGTGCGCCGCCACCTGCGGCGTTAGGGTCTTGTTGTGGTTGAGGTTCGGGTTTTGAATAAGTGAAACGAATATCGCTACCTGCGCCTTCTGTGAGTTCTGCTTGAAATCCGAGTTGTTGCATACGCTGTGCGATGTTGACTTCTTGCTCATCTCGTCGTAGTCTTGTCACATCATCTTCTTCTTCGTTAGGGTAAAGAGTCAATTCCCAATCTTTAACACCCATCTCATACAACAAACGCGGGAATATATTTTTAGCATATATTTTTTGTCCGTATTCAACAGCACGATTTGTGACAAGGATTTGCATTCCTTCATTGTTCAATCCGCCGGATTTACCCGCGTCCATCATAAAGATACTTGAAACGCCATAGAAAGCCGCTATACGCATTCTCACTTCATCGCGGATTTGAGAATACTGCATTTCGTCAAGGCTATCCATGAAGCGAACGAACTCGACTTTACCGCGACCGGACGCTGATTCGATACCAACTTTAGGTATGTAATGCGGGTCGCGTTCCATCTTCTCTTCTGCCCCCTTCCAAAAAGAAGCAGTAGATTGAATGTTGTCGGTGGTGATTGCAAGAATACCGCGAGGGATTCTACGCTTTTGATATGCAAGATAGATATAATTATCCATAGCGGTGAGAGTTTGTGCTTGTCTCCACATGGTAGCGACAGGGCTACGACCATAGAGTTTAGATGGATTGTATTTGCTTGTGTGGATTATTTCTCCGTCGATGTAGTATTGTGTTTTACCGCTACCTGCTGTATTGATGAAATGAACATCTTGGAGAGGTAATCCACATCTTTCTACATCGCAGTTATGAAAGTCGCCATTATGCGGATATGTTTTATCGCGATGAACAGGACATATGAGATACCTGCCACCTCTTGCTCCGCGCTTATCAGCAACTATTCTCATGAATGTAGGGTCGCCTCTCATGATTTCTTTAATTCGCATAAACGATATTTCACCATTATCGGGGTCGATGAAATACTCTTTGATGAGGATAAGGAAACAGTCATCAACAATATCTAAATCCCATTCAATTTCACGCATAACATCCATGAATGATTGGTCCATACTGTTTCTTTGGTCTAAGAACCAACGCGGGTATAGCACTTCGTCAACATCGGGAGATTTGAACTCCGTATTCCCACACAAACGACACTCTTTGACCGTATCATGTTGGTATTCTTCTTCGCAGTTTGTGCATTTCTTGTGAAACTTCTTCTCCCAATAATGCCCGCGTCTAAACACTTCTTGACAAAGTGTGTTAATCGTAGTTCTTAAAACAACAGACTCTTGAACTGTCGCGTAAAGAGCAGGAATGCTCACACCTTGAACAAGAACAGGCTCTTGAATACCGCTTTTCCATAGCGGCATAATAGGTTCGGGGGTTGTTCGTCGGCGGAATGGTTTAGACAACGATGATAGGAATCGACCAACAACGCCTTTTTTCTCTTCAACCATTAAATCAGCCTCTCTATACGGTGAATATCGTCCACAAGGCGGATAACTTCATTGTCCCGTTGTCCCCATGCAAGGACTTCATGCTCTTCAACTTTCCACTCTCGGAGTAGTTTGTCGCGCTCTTCGGGAACATCCTTCCAATTTTCCCACTTAACAACACGGTATAATTCATCCCTTCTTGACTTCACTATGTCACTTTTTCGTCCGCGCATATCAAGCAGTTCTAAGACCGCTTTGGCTTGACCTTTCTTCATTTGAAGATGTGGTGAAATGCCTTTGAGTAATTTGCGTAAATCATCAGCACCGTAGAATTGAAGCCTGTGCTGTGTGCGCTTGCTATTCTTGTGTATTTTCAAATCAGTTTGAAGAACTCCACACCCAAGAGATTTATGCAATTGTTCACAATGCAATTTACCTCTACCTCCTGTCGCTACAAATCCTGCTCTTGGTTCTCCGCGCTTAGTGATTGTGATATATCCGTCAGCGTCGAGGAAACCTGCGGCGTAAGCCCAAATATCTTTGACGATGACCATATCATCACGAACTATTCCGTAGTTTGTTCCAATCTTCTCAATATCGAACTCTATTCCATGCGTTTTCAGCATGGATGACATTTTCCTTATCGTTAGATGCTTTGGTGAACCTATTGAATTGTAAATCTCATTTGAAGATAGCGGACCTCTATCTGTTAGCAAGTTTGCTGATTGTGTTAGCCATATAGCCTCTTGCTTCTTAATTGCGTCAATTGGATGTAGCGCCTTTTTCCATTGAGATTTAGCATCCTTTCTCATCTGTCTTGAATCGAGCCATATTTGCAACTGCTCTTCATTGAAGTCACCTTCGACTTGTGACAACTTTGTTATCACATCATTTGCTTTCTCCCACATAGAGCATGCTCTTCGTAATGATACTTCGCGCGATACACCATGTTTCCTCAAAGCGTGAAGATTTCTGTCGGAAACCCCAAGAGCGCGTATAGATGAAAGATGATTGTCAGCCCACGGAAGAGATTTTAATGTTGATTCTACTTCTTCCCGCTTAGCGATTCTTATTGCGTTGATTGCAAGGTCAATGTCATCTCGCATATCCTTTCTTTCGCGACGAGCCATTCTTAATTCCTTAACCATTGATTCAGCATCTTTACCGAACATTGATTGAAACCACCCGTTGTGAGGCATAGCGCTTTTAAGTTGTTGAGTTGGCTGAACGCTTTGTTGAGCAACAACATCTTCTATCTTCTTCTTCTCTTCTTCTTGCTCTTGAGCGTCGGGTTGAGATGCGACAGTTGGTGCGGATAATTCACCTTCGCCTTGTGATTGTGTCGCGGGCGCATCTCCTATGTTAGCAGAAGAAATAGAACCACTTGCTTTACGCAAAATAGCGTCTATCTCTTCGTCTTTTAGGATTGAACCCGTCCACATCTAACAATTCCACCTTTTGAGAGACGCGCCTTTTGGTGTTAGTTTTCCACCTTTGCTTGTAGCGCCTTTCATCCCGCCCATTCTTGCGCAGAATGATTTTCGTCGCTTGGCTTTCTTTGAACCGGGTTTGAGTTTGCTTGGTTTCGTCGTGACGGGAGGTTTGAGATTCGCGCCGGATTTGCGTTTTGCGGCGGCGCGACCCTTAGCATTTAGTCCACCTTTAGGACTATGCTTATTTGGATTGTAGCCGTGAAACGGCTTCGACTTCTTCTTCGCTTTCAGCATTTCAAATGCTATCTCGTCCGGTGTGCAACACTCGCAGTATTCTTCGTTCAATCAATCAACCCCGCCATCATATCATCAATGTCAACTATTCGTTCTCGGAACTCGGTAGTTCCCCAATGCGCTAAAGCAAGCGCGATAGCAAAGTCATCGTGGCGACCGATGCTATCCAACTTGCCCTTCTTCGACATGCCGAACATAAGTAGTTCCCGTTCTAACTCGCTCATAAGGGTTCGGGAGTTCTCATCGCCCCACGGCAACCTTAATTGCTCTTTCTCAAAACGCATAACTAATCCCATAAGAAGAGATTCTCGGCGTTGCCGAGTCGAAATGAATGTCTTAATTGGTAAGTCTGTGTCCGCGCGTAATTCAGTAGCAAACACACGCTGAAAGTTGTTTGCTTCAAGTTCTATCACATCGGGTGCAAACTTCGCGTTGAGTTTTTGAATCTCCATAATCTGTGTTCGGAAATCCATGTTCTTTCTACGAACCACATGAACCAATTCAAGCAGTTCGGGATTGGTAGATGGGCGACGAAGCACTACCATAACGGTGTAGTCAGCCGACCTGTCCGACGAGATAGCAGGGTCCCAACCGACGAAGTATTGGTCGTCGGGGTCGCCATCTGCGCGATTTATAATTCTTAAATCGCTATCTTTCGCGGCTTGGAGAACTAACGAAGGGAATAAACTGCTCATATCATCCATCGGTTCACATAGATATTCGCGAGCAAATGCAATAGCGGGCATGTCATTTCTGCGCGCATCAAGAGAATCTAAATCCCACCGTTCCGGCCATAGCGCTACACCCTTAGCATTGATAGCAGGGTATGTTTCTACGAGGTAGCCCTCACGCTGTTCTAATTCCGTGTAAAGGTCAGTTGGTGTGAACGGTGTTCCTACAATCATAAGTTTAGAAGAGTGGTGGAGTGTAGGCACAAGAACCTCATAAAACCAACTCGCGACTCTTTGGAGTTCGGTATCTGTCGTTCCCCACAGAATGTCGTCGCATAGAATGAGGTCGGGGTGAATACCACGAATAGCGCCACCGACAGACTTTGCGCTAATGTTTGAACCATTGCTGAAACCAAAGAAAGTCTTTGACCAAGAATCGGGTTTCTTCATGCGCGCCATGAAAGGTATTCCATCTATGAGGTCATTGAGTGTTCTCATGTGGTGAATGGATTGATGCAAACTGTGGCTGATAAGAACCGCTTTACATTTTGGATTAAACGCTACTTTCCAAAGCAGGTAGCCGAGGAACAGCGTTGATTTACCGTGGTCACGCGCCGCTTTCACACAGTATCGTCGTTGTGATTCAAGATTATTATACCATTTTTCGTGGTGGTGAGATAACTGAAAACCAAGAATGTCTTCAAAGAAGAACTTGAAGTCGCGCTTAGCAACTTCGTAGTCAATCTCTTCAAGTGTTTCAAGGCTCAAGCCCTCCATAGGACATTCACCTCACATTGAGTCTTTTGAGTAAAGAATCCCAAGCGTGAGGTTCGTCGTAAGATGATAAGAAATTATCATCATCTAATTCTTCTTCCGGCTCTTCTTCTGTCTTAGGAGCAACTTCACCTTGACCAAACTCCGGCTCTTTTTCTTTTTTAGCCTTCTTCTTCTTAGCAGTAGTCTTCTTCTTAGCAGTAGTCTTCTTCTTAGCAGGAGCAACTTCACCTTGACCGAACTCCGGTTCTTCTCCCACCCCTGCTTCTTCTGCTAAATCACCTTCTAACTTTTCTGCAACCTTTTCTGCCTCTTTAGGTGTAATATCAAAGCGACTCAAGAGAAGATTAAACAACTTCTGTCTTGGCTCTCCACGCATACCTTTCATAGACTCTAATAATCCATCATAGGTTGCCGATTCGCCTTCTCCAAGCCCCTCAATATACGCACCAACTTTCTTGTTTGCATTGTTTCGTGAACCGCCCGATTTGTAAGCCTCCTTTACATCGTCTTTCCAACTACCGCCTTCGTCAGCCTGTGGTTTTCCGCCGGTTTCTGCCGCCGGTGTATCAGTTGCCGGTTTTGGCATAGAATCGTCCTTAGCGGCAGGGTCTATATCTGCGCCCAACGCTTCAACTTCTGCGGCTTCGGTATCTGTGATAGAGTCTTCTTGTTGACCATCAACGCTACCTTGACCAAACTCTTCTGCACCACCCATACCTTCATTGTTAGCGGCTTGCACTTTTTGATAACGCATTGGGTATGGTCTTTCTCCCTTATTCGGGTCGCTATTGTTATCCCAATCAGCATTTGCTTTATCTTTCATTCTGTCCCGCTTTGTTCTGTTCAAATTACGACTTAATTTAGTTCCGCCACTCAAATTATTAGATTGTGAAATTAAAGCAACTTGTTGGTCATAGCGCCTTCGTTGATTTTCATTCATATTATCGGGGTCTATTCCTGCAAACTCGTTATCGAGAATGCGTTGTGCCGCCGCCGCTGAATTGCTCGCCGCCTTCTGTCGCCTTCTGTCGTTTCCTTCTTGAAGATGAGACGCGAGATTTCTCATTGGTCTTAGTCTGTCGCGCAATCGGTATCGTTCTTTCATTCCGTCTGCTGAACCTGCTTGAGCGTCGATAGCGCCACCACGCGAATGAGCGCCACCTGTGAATAAGTTCTTGACACCCGCTACTGTGGCTTGGACGGGTTTTCCCGCTTGCATCAATTCCGCACCTGTTGGTTTTGGATTGTAGCCTTGTGCTTGTTGCGCTTGCATTCTATCATTGTATGCCCCAACTTGTTGCTGATTGATAGCACTTCGCATATCTTGAGGTTGTTGCGCTTGTGTTTGTTGCGCTACATCCTTCAAAAGAATGTCGGGGTGTGTGTTTAGCGCGGAGGATGCGGCTTTCATAAGAGGCATTGGTGTGTTATCTTCAACATCCCAAACGACATAGTTAATATCAGCCCAACTGTGACCTTTCGCTATCATAAACTCGTAAGTTCCAAACACTTTACCACTCTTCATCATGTGAGAGTTCCATTCCATTTCAGTTTCTATATTCATGTTAATGCCTCCAAACACGACGCTTTGATAATGTTAACCACATCACGCCCTACTTGAAAATGTTCCGCTAATATCGTCCAATCCCCGACACTCATAGCGATAGCGCGAACATCTGTCGATTCAAGGTCGAGTTGTTTCGCTAAAACTCTCATATCATTTCGGTTGCGAGGATTAAGATTTTGATATTGAACGCTTTTCATAATTTGCGCATCCTCCCATGTGTCATGCATTTGAACTCGCTCCATTACAGCCGCGATAGCGCCCATAGGGTCGTCTTGTGAAGTCATAAAACCTGTTTGGTCGTTGCGCGTAGCGACTGTTCCTGCGGGTCCAAACGGGTCTGTTGGTGAAGGTGGTTGTGTGCCTTGATTATTCAATGGTAGACCCCCACCTGCACCTCCCGGTGGTAGTTGTTGGTTCTCTTGCACCGGGTCATAGTCACCGACGCTGATATGGTCGGGTATTTGGTCATGCAAATGCCCTAAATCATCTGTTATTTGACCATGCATTTCGTGATGTTCTTGAGCAATCCCCATATTTGCTAAATTGACAGGGTTTCCTCCCTGTCGTAGCGCGTAAGAACGCCAACCACTAACAACCGATTGTGGAGGGCGTGAACTACCCATAGCGGGCGCAATATCAATCTGTAATTCTTCTGCTGTTTTGAGGGTAGCCAAGATTCTCTTAGCCGCATCTGTTCTGCCTCTATCCGCACCGCCTACTCGACCATCAAAATGACTTCTGTGTTTGTGATATGCATCCGCTATCGAATTATCTTTGTTTTGACCGGCGATGCCGATATAGTTTTGGATTCTTTCAACTATTTTATTCAGTTGAGTTGCAGAACCTTTCTTACCACGCCCCAAAACTAACTGCGCGGCGGGTGCGCGAGCCATTTCTTCTGCTCTTCTTGGTGAAACCCCTTCTCTCATTAGTGCGTTGATAACATTTACAGGTGGTCTACCTCTTGAAGTGGGTGTGAAGAAAGCATCGGGTAGCGATGCAAGAATATCAAGTGGTCCAATTTGACCATATTGCGCTCTTTCGTTGTATTTTTCCGACCCGTATTCGGGAAAATGGTGATTATCCTTACTTGTAGGGTCTTTCATGTTGCTATCGTATCTCTCAAGAAGGCTTCGCATCCTGTATGAGCCATCAGCCATCTTTTCGGGTGCGCGAACTATGTGTTGAGGCTCAAGAACATTTTGCCTTGCGCCTAATTCACTCTCTATACCCAAAGCACCAATGATTTTACGAAACTCTTTCTCAAAATGAAAGGCTCCCGATTCAAGAAAACGACCCACGGTGGGATGCGCTACGCTATTGTAGTGCAAATTGATGAGTTTCCCATTACGGTCGCGTGTTTTGCGCGCAGAAGTAGGAACTCTTCGGGATTCGTGTGTTCCGTAGTGATTTGTTTTGTATTCGGGGTGTAATTTACCGCTTTCATCAAACGGAATAGGCACAGTATGAAAACCATCTCCGCTATCACGCTTACTTTTATTAAAGTCATTAGCGGCTTTATTGAGGATAATTTTAGCGGTTTTTAGCGACAAATTACCCGGATATTGTTGTTTCAACTTCTTATTATCTGCAAGATACCTTGCCGCCGCCTCCATAGGCCAATGACGCATATTATCGGGTATTTCTTTGTGTCCTTTACCTGTTGAGTGGTCTATATGAAAATGAGACATTTCTTTATGCGGTGAATCCGGTGAAGGAAACGACATAGGAATCATTTTCCCTCCTGCTCCGCGCTTATACACTCCTTTACCCTTGAGGATAATATCGTCAAACTCGTCCATCACAAACCACCCCTGCGCGTATAGAGTCCATAAGCATGAGTTCCCCACATTGTAGGGTCATCATCGGGGTCTGTTTCGGTAGCGCCTGTTGGGGCGGAGGTCATACGAGGATGAGCGTTAGGTGTAGGTCCATCGGGTGCAGGGTCAAGACTCGCATCCATTTTATTGGTCAATCCTCTCAACAACTTCTCAAGTTTTTGTATAAGACGACGATATTCTTGTTTGTCGCGCATTGTCATACCTTTAGCAAGTAAAGATGAGAATGGAGATGCCCCACCTGCCGCTAAATCATGCGCTTTTGAGTGTTCTGCACCCATAGGTGTGTTAGGTTTTCTTGGAGTGTGTTGCTTTTTAGGTGCTTTGGTCGCTTCTCTATGTTCAGCCGTCCCTCTTGGTGCGTGAGCGACGCGAGAATCAACTTGTTCTGTCGGGATAGAAGGTGTGTTAGGTTGAGTAGGCATACTTCCTGCCATTTCTGCTCTTCTTGCTTCGGCTTCAAGCGCTTGGGGTGGACTCATCATAGCCGGTGGACCCGAACGCATAGATGCTGTTGTGAGATAATTAGGAGTAGTGCGAGTTTGTCTGCTGTATTGCATTGAAGGTTGAGTTGCCCTGTGTGATGCGATAACACCTGTGTATTTACCCGGATTTCGCCCGGTATCAACTCTTAACGGATTACCTGCTTTCCTTGTGCGGGTTTTTTTCTTTGAATCTATTGTTTTGGTCTTCTCTTTCTTACCCTTACGACCTTTTTCAGCGCGTTGTCTTGCACGAACTGTTGCTATCGTAGTGGTTTTCTTAGGCTTTTCCCTGTCGTATTTTGGCTCGTCTTTTTTTTTGATAACATCGAAAGCCATATCCATAGGCTCTCCTGTCATCACGCCCATACCTAACCCATTACCACGCGGGTTAGCGCCCTCGATAGCGTCAGCCTGTCCGACTTGACCTGCAAGTTGACCTGCTTCTTCGGTTGGGCGCTCTTCATCCTCGGTGTTCTGTTGAGGTATTTTAATTTTCAAATGCTGAATACCATGCATTGAAAGAGCGCGTTTTTCTTGTTCTTGTTGCTTTTTAGCGTCATGCTTAGCGCGCTCTTCGGAATCTTCACGCCCGACCGAAGAATCTTCTTCGATTTCTTCTGCGCTTTGACGCGGGTTAAATCTTAATCCCGATGTGCTACCTTTCTCTCCGCCCATTAAGCATCACCATCACACAATGATTCAAAAGTCCTTTGGAGAATGCTCGCTATATTGTAATAAAATAAACAAACCTCTTCATTTTCCTTAAACGCTGTTGCGTATGCGCTAAAAATAGTGTGTATGGCCGTCATCATATGTGCCAAAATGGATTGCGCGTGTATAAACTTCTCACCATCATCGACAGTCATTATTTTGAATTGAGTTTCAACATCCTTCAAGATGCCTTTGTGAGTGTGATATTCAGCGTATATGTGTGGAGCCATATTGCTAACTGCATGATGCCAACGGTCTATGACATGATGCGTGAGTTTGAAGAAATCGCCATACTCGTCGCTATTTAACTGTCGATTTATGCGCAAAAGGTCGCTATTTTTAATATCGCGACACTCAATAAAAGGAACAAAAACAGTAGACTCACTCATCGGTTTCACCCATCAATTTGGTTCTTAATTTGCGCCACACTTCGGGGGATTCTTTTGCTAATTCAACTTTGAGGATGTTGATTGTTTGAGCGTTGATGTTTTCTGTCACATTACCTGCCGCGCGGTCTTGTATCTTCATCATCATATTAACCGTATCACGAACTTCTTTGTGTAGCGAAACGATATTGCGCACATATTGAGGGTCATTACG
>JGI24003J15210_10001558_pt1 | contig 10072 bp, 3 predicted proteins | sample LinPmetageLP28_FD_15210 | JGI IMG/M metagenome (IMG submission 15210)
CCTCTATCATAGGGGTCTGTGGCTGGAGTAGAAAACTCTTTTTCTGCACGTTGTAACCTATCTTTCCCTGCTTTACCTTTTTTCTCAAACGCTTCTTTAGTCGTATTTATAATTTCTAAAGACGTTTGTTTTTCAACGTTTTTCCTTGCCGAAGCATCGAGCCCCGCCTTTTCGCCTGTAGCTAATTCATCTAACTGAGCCTCGTCTCTTTTTATTTCTGCTGCTTGAACTTCTTTACCTTTTTCTCTTCTAGCAGCTTCGGCCTCAGCTTCAGGTATACCTTGCTTAATATCATTAATAGCAAGTATCATTTCGCCGTTTAAAGCTTGTATTTGCTTTCGTCGTTCTTTTGTAGGGATCGTTTTATCTTTTCTAATCTTGTCTATTTGCGGGGTAAATTTTTCTCTAACTACATTAATATTAGCTTTTTGACTAGGCGTTAAAGCAGCCCCTGTTTGTATACCTTCAAGACTAGTTAATGTTTCATCTTTAAATATAAGTTCTTCTTCAACTGAAGTTTTTGTTTTTTCTGCTTCTCTTTTTCTTGCGAGAAAATCTACGGCTGCTTCACCTTCTTTCGGTGTAACCTCTAATGTATTGTCTCCAGTGACTTCTGTATTAACAGCAGGTCTAGTGCTAGACTTAGCGCTGTCCACTCCTTTGGCTTTAGGTGCAGCAAGCTTCTTGGCATCCTTAACGTCTCCCTTTGATATATCATCTTGAACGCCATCTCTACTTCTTGTTGCGTCAACTCTTCCAGTATCTGCATCTTCTGCTCCTTCTAAAGGTTTAGCTAGACTAGGCTCCATCCTTGTTTGTTCTAGTACCTTACTTACAGCCTCAAGAGGTATGCTACCAGTTTTTACAGCTTCACGTAAATCTTGAAACGTTTTAGAGGATGTTTCACCAGTTCTACGTATCTCTTGCCTTGCACGATCTACAACTTGCATGGCTTCATCTCGTCCAGCAGATAACTCCTCACTTGTTTGTGCTTTGCCTTGCGAATCAACGCGTACAACAGCAGGAGTACCTATAGTACGTTTTCTACCTGCTTCATCAAGTCCTGCTGCCCCTAAAGGCGCTGGTAAAGCTAAAGGTTCTGTTTCAGTATCTGTAGGTCTTTGGTCTGTTATTGCTAATATTTCATCTGTTGGGTCTGGTTCTTCCTGTCTAGCGGCTCGTATATTACCTGCTCCACCNACAGNGCTACCGATCATACCTGCTGCTACACCTGCATCTATATACTCACTAATAGCCTCNTCGCTATCTAGGGACANCCCAGCTTGAGCGCGTTCAAGAACTTGTTGTCCTATCTCAGTAGGTATCTCAGCCGCTGCACCTCTTACTGACCCTTTACCTATTCTTGTAAATACGCCGCCTTGTTTCATAAAAGGTTTTGCAAAGAACCCTCCAACTAATAAACGATCAACAATACCTTCTGCCGCTGCTTGTGGTATTGCAGATAAAAATGCTGCGCCTTCGCTTACTTCGGGTATAATTCCTTGTTCTACAGCTTCTTTTTGTCGTTGACGGTTCCAACCATAGAATAAAGGTAGTTGCGATAGTGCCGCTACACCTGCACCAATAATAGCCCCAGGTATCGCCCCTATACCCATAAACGCTGCCCCTGCAGAAGCGCCTAGACCTGCGCCGATACCGATACCCATAGGGACTGAAGACTCTGCTAAAGTCTCTCCAAAGTAACTTGCTCCTGTGCCAAGACCTTCTACATCTTGCCGCCTAGTTGCAGATGCTTCTGCACGTTGTAATTGAGCTTCGTTTTCTAACGCCATGTCAGCGCCGTATTCTTCAAGCCCTTCTAACCCTAGAACACTACCTACCCCCTCTAAAGCAGAACCCACACCCTCTCCAGTTAAGTCTACACTACGACGAAACCCGCGTCCAAGAGCAGTGCGATTAGCGTTTTCTACGTCTGCTTGAGCTTGTAGGTAAGCTTCTAGTGAATCTTCTTCTGACGACGGTTCAGGTGTTGCTGTAGATTCTACGTAACTTCTTACTTTTCCAATTATTTGGTTTTCAGACGCTCCTTCAGGAGCAGTAACGTCATATTCTTTTCCGTCTGGGCCTGTTACAACAAACTCTGCCATTATAATCTACTCTTACCCTTTAGGTTTTATGGTGTAACCATCATTACCTGTACTACCGCTATTTGCTCTAAACTGCCCTAGCGCATTTTTAATAGCTTCTATTTCAGCTATAAGATTAGCTCCAGTTGAAGTTTTACCTATTTCTGCATTAGCGGCTTTTCTAGCTGCATTAAGTTCTGCTTGTGCTAGTGCTATGGCTTTTGCTTTTCCTTTAGTTGCAGCCGCATCTAATTTTGCTTGCGCTGCTCGTACTTTTGGATCTGCGGCAATTAAATTTTGTAACTGTGTATTAAATTGTAGTAATTGAGATCTTGCATTGTTAGTGTCTCTTGAGGATAATATTTCTTGATTATATATTGCCTGTAGTTCGTTTGCACGTGCTTTAATTTCTCGTTCAGCTCGATTACCTTCTATGGCTTCTATATTTTGCCCAAATGCTCCTATACCACCTATAGATAAAGCACGTGATGCATCTGTTCTTCTTTGCTCATAATCAGAAACTGCAGGTTTAGCTGCAACAGGTGGTGTTACTTCTGGAGGTGTTCCTCTACCTGTTTGCTCAAACGTTGGCCCTTCTGAAGTTGTAGTTACTGGAGCTGCCATTACTTCGTTGGGCGCATCAAAACCTGCATTAGTTATACCACCGTAAAAACCTTGATCAATGTACTTTTGGCCTACTTTAGAACGTTTATCTCCAAATCTCGAAAGTGCCGCTCCTATTCCTGGCATGTTTGCAAGATTCGCTCCCGATGCAAGTAAATTAGCTCCGCCACCAACAAGTTTTTCTCCTAAACCTATAGCGTCTCCCGCTAACATATCAGGGTTTAAATTTTGATTTAAAAAGTTTCTAGTTGCTTTAAGACCTTCTGCTTGTCCTTGCGCTTCAGTAGCATACAACTGTTTTATAGCTGCATTTTTTTGTTCTTCCGACATTGTAGTAGAATTTTTTATTGCTGCTATTTGAGCGTCTACTGTTTGACCTTCAGCAAACCCTACAATACCACCTTGAGCCATACGTCTTGGGCCACCTTGTGCAGCGGCTTGAGCCATACGTGCACCAGCTAAACCTTGTGGTGGTCTACCTTTAGGCCCTTGAGCCATGCGTTGCATATTTTTTTGTTTGTCAGCATTTTTCTTAGTTAAAACCCCAGACACACCTTTAGATACTTCAGCTAAAGATCTTTGTGATAACTCTGCTTCGTTTTTTGCTACAACCGTTTGAGGGTCGGCGTCTTGCGACATAGCAAGTTGGTTTTCTGCCATTCGTTTATCTCTTAACAACTTTTGTGCAGCAAGAGCTTTTAGTAAGTCTCCGCCTATTTTTCCTTGTGGTCTACGAGGATCTACTTCTTGAGGCATATTGCTACCTGCTTGAGGCATCGCTCCAGCTATCCCTTGAGGCATTGCATTTGGGTCAATCATGTGCTTGTCCCCTCTGTTGCTTTGTTTAAATCTCTAAAGAACCCTGCTATATTACCGTAAGTTTTAGTAAATTCATCTACATCACTAAGACCGCTGTAAGAACGTTGTTGAGCTTCTATAGGTAACCCTTGAAGTAATGACTGCATATATTGCACTTGTTTATACGGGTAGTCTCGTTCTTCTTTAAATTGAGCTTGATCTGCGGCTATACCTTCAGACTCTATACTTCTTTGCGCTGTGCCCATGTCATATAATTTTTGTATGGCGCCAAGGCCGTATTTATTAGTATCATCTTGTGCACCTCTAGCCCGATCTTGTTCAATGTTAAATTGTGCCATAGCATTATCATAAGCGTTACTATACCCTGCACCCGTAATACCTGCTAAATTAGATTGAAGGTTTCTTTGGTTTTCAGAATCAAGTATAGCTTGTCTACTACCACCAAATGACCCAGCTTGAGTCATACGAGTAGCATTTTGTAGTCTTTCTATCTCTGATTGCCTCCTTGCCTCTTCAATTTGTGGGTTTAAAGCCGCCATAAGGTAAGGGTTCATGTAATTAGCAGCATTTTGAGCGGTAAATGTTTGTGGTGTAAATGCCCCCATATTTTCTGTTGGCAAATCTAAACCACCAATACCTTGAAACGCTTGCGTCTGTAACTCAGATTGCCCTGCTGTTAACGGGCCACCGTAAGATTGGTACTCCTCTTCTGCAAGTGCTTGACCTTTACCAAGCATATCGGTAACGTATTCTCCCGCGTAGTTAGATAGGGAAGATTCAGTGCCCAACATATTACCTTGTTCTGCCGTTAATGAATTTGGATCTAGTGCATCTGCCATTATTTATCTCCTTACGCTACTTTTGGTAGTAACTTATTAGGGTCTATTTGTTTGCCCTGTTCGCCATTACCTGTACGAGATTTTCGTACTTTTGTTAAAAACTGATCTAAAACTTCTGCACCTGCGTCTGAATTACCGTTACCAAGGTGACTAACTACGTCAGCAGGTATGACATATTCCCCATCACTTAAAGCTGCTGGCTGCACTTGATCTATTTCTGCGGGTATTTTATCTGCCATACCATCAGTAGCCCCAGATAAATATCGACCTTCTCTTAATTTAGCTATACCACCCGCTGCGTACGAACCACGCCCCATCCCCACATTGTTGCTGTAGGGTGTTATATAATTATCAGATACGTCAATATATTGTGAAGCAACATCTTTTAGTGTGTTCCCTGTAAAATCTGGTATAGCAGGTAACAGGTTAACAACTCCTGACGCAGGGCCTGAAGTGTCTGCCACTACTGTATCGGAAGCAGTGTAAGGCGTTATAACCGCAGGAGGAGCCTGACGAGCGGGGTTAGCTAGATTAAGAGCTTCTAACCCCAGTGCTTGTTGGTCTCCTAATAAACGAGCGTTAGTTACTGCTGGGTTTNCAGANNCNATACCTGTTTGAAGTCCGAGCCTACCTTCTTCTTGTCCTGCTAGATAATCAGTATAGGTATCAGGTTGTTTATAATTAACGCCGTCTCGTAAGTAACTTGTCTTGCCTGTTCTATTTAAATAGTCTTCATATAATCTAGTATTTCTGCTTGAAATACTACTACTACCTCCTCCACCCCCAAAGTAAGGGTTGGGCGGGCCAACATCCGTTGTTGATGCGCCTGGAAATGTTAACGACTCTTCAAATTCTGGAGAGTCATAATACCCCGCTTCAATATCAGGGTTTTTAGTAATAGGTGTTGATGATGGTGGTGGACTAGTATCAATTATTTGATTGCCCCTGCTAGTACTATCAGAGTCGCTACTCATTACTTGAGTTACAAATTCATCGTCTGTAATTGTTGTTGGTGTAAACCGCATGTCAGAAAAATAACGTTGCCCTCCACTACCTGCTCTACGGGTGGGGTCGTATGTATTTGCAACGCGAGATCTTGTAGCGGTGTAATCAGGTACTGTTCCTTGGTATCCTACAGGGCCAGGAGTGCCGTCAGAACCTAAAAGACCTGATGTACTAGCTAAAGACCCAAGTAACCCTGCAGTTTTTGAAACGTCTAAATTCCCTGCATCATCATAAAATGCGTTACTTAATAGACTATTTGTTCCTGGGTCAGTACCTCCTGAGATATAGTCCCATACACTATCAAAAAATCCCATTATCTATCTCCGTTTCCTTGTATTAAACCGCCTTTATACGCTGCTTTATTATATAGTTGTAATAGCCGTTTTGTTGTATCATCAGGACTTTCAGTAGGTTCTGTTGCATATGGACTAGTTATACCTATTTTTTCTAGTTCGTCTACTGAAAATAAATCTACTACATTACTTGAATCACTTGTTTCTTCTAACTCAGGGTTCATATCTGCAGCTTTAATTAACTGTAACAATGTCTCTTCGTTAATTTCTTCAGTAGATTGAGGTACGTTCTCCTCTCCCGTAGCAACTATGTCTGCAATATCGTAAGGACGTCCATACTGTTGAGTGTCTAAATCAAATGTTTCTGTTTGTTGAGGGTTAGCAAAAATATTAGAAAAATCATATAGATAGTCAATTTGAGCAAGGTTTGGATCATTACCTGCTTCTGCTTGCAACCTTTGAATTTGTTCCCTTTGTTTTTTCCGTCTTTCGTTTTCTTCATTCGGTATAGTAACTGTTGTATCTGTAATTGTATCTATAGTTGTATCTGTAGTTGTATCTATAGCAGTATCAGCGTTTATCTCCGCTTCTATAATTGCGGTAATCTCTTCAACTACATCTACATCCGCATCGGTTATAGTATTAGGATCTCCACCAATAATATTTGCAACGTCATCAACAGTAACTGTACCTGTTGTTTCTGTAGGTGTACCACCTGTAGTGTCAGTATAAGGTGTTGTTGTAGTATCATCTACTGTATCTGTACCATCAAAATCTGGTATACGAGGATCTACTTCACCTTCACCAAACTTATCTAAACTACTATCATCTACTGTATCTGTAGGTTTGGTTGTGGTTTCTGTACCTGTAACTACTTCACCATCATTAGTAACAACTGTTGTTTCTGTACCTATAGTGCCTAAATTTGCACCTGTAACTACTTCACCATTATTAGTAACAACTGTTGTTTCTGTACCTGTTACACCTGGGGGTGTATCCCCTGTTTCACTTTCAAGGTTCTCTATAACATCTTCTATTACGGTATCTGTACCTGTTACACCTGGGGGTGTATCCCCTGTTTCACTTTCAAGGTTCTCTATAACATCTTCTATTACGGTATCTGCAGTTAAGAACGCGGGAGACACGCCTGCAGATTCGAGATCAGCTATGGTTGTAGGAGTTAAATTAGAAGATATTTCCCCTGTAGCTTCTAATTCTGCAATTGTTGTAGGAGATAAACTCGTAGGTGACACTCCAGCAGATTCTAAATCAGCAATAACACTAGGGCTTAAATTAGAAGATATTTCCCCCGTTGCCTCTAAATCAGCAAACGCATCATCTATTACTGTATCTGTACCTACAAACTCATCAGCTTCTCCGCTTGCAACTTCAAATTCAGTATATTCGGAAGCCGATTTTGCGTCTTCAAACTCATTGACAAAATTATCCGAGGTTTCTTCGGGGGAGGTACTAAAATTACCTTCATTATCTAGGAAAGTATCACCCGTAAATAATGTATTACCCGCCCCTTTTGTTATTAACTCGTATAATTTACTTCCTGGAGTTAATGTGGCTCCTGCCGCTGTTGTACCTGCAGTTCCTCCCGCAGCTCCTAATACTGTAGCCCCAGCAACGCCTTCCATAGGGTCTGTACCTAAATACTCTGTTGCTTTGTTAGCTAAATATGTTTCTATACCTTCTCCTACCCCCTCAATTCCTGTGTTTGTAACTACAGCAGAAGAAAAACCAATTAATTTTGCAAACTTAGGACTAATAGAACTAACAACACTTTTTACTCCAGAAGCAGCCGCCATTTTTGCAACGGCTAAATCTGCTACAGCGCCTACATTACCTGCGGCAAACGCGTATTTTTCAGCTCTATCTTTTAAACGATCTAAAGCTTGATTTTCGTCGCCGTTATATAGCTTTAATAAAGATTGATATCCAGGATCGTTTTCTAAAGTGCCATTTTTTAAAGCGGTATCAAAAGCTCTTGCTATATCTTGCCTAGCTGCTTCCGAAGCTGCTGCTTGAGATATACCGTAGGCTAAAGGAAGACCTACAAATGGAATAGACATTAAAACAAGATCAAGACCAATATCGCCTACTTCTTGAGCTCCAGTCATTGCTGTAGCTATTTTATCAGATCCATAAGGACGACCTGCTTTATCTAACGCCGTACCATTCATTATTTGCTCAATAGTCATGTCATCCGCAGGTAAAGCGTAGTATTGACGTACTCGCATTTCGTCTGAAATTTTATTTTCTTGGCTTTTAGACCAATCATTTAAGTATTTAGAAAACCCTTCCATAGTTTCTGTACCAAAAGTACGTTGAACATAGGCTGGATTAAGTGTATCTGTCCCGTCGAGTACACTTTTATAGTCTTCATTAGCAAGTTCAGCGGCGCTTATAGCATCCAAATTAGTTGCGTCAGGGCCAATACCCGCTCCTTTAGGATATTTAGACATTACGTTGTTACTTATACTCGCCATATCCTCATCAGTAAGGCCATAAGCATTGTCGTCAGCAGTCCAACCGCCAGCTAGAAAATCATCGTGCCCATCAATAAACTCAATAAATTCATCTGCATTTTTACCTAAACCTGCTGCACTTAACGCTGCTTCTTCTAAAAACCCTGAACTTATATTATATCCAAGATCTTTAGCATGACTTATACCAACTCGCATGAGTTCAGACACTTGAGTGGCTAAAAGTACTTCTCGTTGTTTGGGAGTCATACTAGCTAACGCAACAGCGTTTGCAGCGTCTTCGTTAATGTTAGGTGCATTAGTTCCAATCATATCAGGAACTTTGTTACTCGGTAATCCTATTTTGTCTTCTTTTGTTTCAATTTCATCAAGGTAAGTATTTTCTGTAGTAGTCTTTTCTTCGTCACCTGTAATAGCCGCTGTATCTTCTTCCGCAGTTGTAGCCGCTTCAGCTTCTTTAATTAATCTATCAGCTTCAGCTTTCTTTTCCGCGATTCTAATTTCTTCTAATCTAGCTGTCTCAGCTTCTTCTGCTACCCTAACGCGTTCAGCTTCTTCAGCTTCTGTTTTTAAACGAGTAGCTTCGGCTTTTTCTTCTGCTATTCTAACTTCTTCAAGCCTAGTTTCCTCTGCTATTCTAGCTTCTTCTTCACTTTTAGCCACTAAACGAGCCGCTTCTGCTTTTTCTTCAGCTACTCTAATTTCTTTAAGCCTAGTTTCTTCTGCTATTCTAGCTTCTTCTACCCTAACGCGTTCAGCTTCTTCTGCCTCAGCTATTAGTCGCGTAGCCTCGGCCTTTTCTTCAGCTACTCTAATTTCTTCGAGTCTAGTTTCTTCTGCTATTCTAGCCTCTTCTTCACTTTTAGCTAACAAACGGGCAGCTTCTGCTTTCTTTTCCGCTACTCTAATTTCTTCGAGTCTAGTTTCCTCTGCTATTCTTGCTGCCTCTTCTGCCTCCGCTATAACGCGTGCAGCCTCAGCTTTTTCTTCTGCTACTCTAATTTCTTCGAGTCTAGTTTCCTCTGCTATCCTAGCTTCTTCTTCACTTTTAGCTTTAAGACGCGCTGCTTCTGCCTTTTCTTCTGCTACTCTAATCTCTTCTAGTCTAGCCTCTTCCGCTATTCTAGCTTCTTCAGCTATTCTAACGCGTTCAGCTTCAGCTTTTTCAGCTTCTTTAATTAGTCTAGCTGCTTCTGCCTTTTCTTCTGCTACTCTAATCTCTTCTAGTCTAGCCGCTTCTTTAACAGCGGCGTCAGTAGCTGCATCATAGTCACTAATAAATCTGTTGGCGTCCTCTTTGGCTTTTGCTAAAGCTATAATACGTGCATCAGCGGCAGCATTTTCTGCTTCTACAGTAAGCCTAGCTGTTTCAGCTTCGCGGAACTCCTTATCTTCTGCATCTAAATCTAAATCTACGCGGTTTGTTACAGCGTTTTTGTAGTTGTCCATAGCTGCTGCAGCACTATTCATAGTTGCCTCAGAACTAGCTAGACCGTTACGCTTTGCTCTAGCGTTTTCAGGTTCGCCTTTGCCAATCGACACGCCGCGCCAATATTTATTTGTTTTTACAGCTCTTTTATAATTAGCAGAAGCTGTGTTATAGTCATCAAAAGCTTTTTTATTCGCCTTATTTGCGCCGTCGGCAGAGCCGTGTTCTCCCCCATTTACATCAAAATACTTTGATTTTGCTATGGGTTGTACTAAGTTATCTATCTTTGCATTAAGATCTTTTAATCCTGCAGCGTTAAGAGTACTATTAAAAGCTCCTAAAGCATCTCCCCCTCTAAGGCCAGTAATTGTGGCGTTGACTAGCCCGTCGGTTATATCACCATTAAAATCACTATTATCTTTAATAAACCCTGTTATAGTTGCAGTTGTAGCTACCATAGCCGCTTCGCTAATATCTCCCCCTG
>JGI24003J15210_10001567_pt1 | contig 10046 bp, 10 predicted proteins | sample LinPmetageLP28_FD_15210 | JGI IMG/M metagenome (IMG submission 15210)
CACCAGAGTTTGTTCAACAAGTTACAAAAAGAATACCTAATCCTTTTAAAGGAGGAGCAAGACTACTGACTGGTGTTACAAATAAAATAGCAGAACAAAGTAGAAAAACATTAAAAAAAGCTGAAAAATTAGGTATAGACATACCGACTTTAGGTCAATTATCAGATAGTAATTTTGCTAGATTTGTAACAACTAAGCTAAAATCTTTTCCTCAAACTGTAGATCAATATGTACAAAAACAAGAAGAGTTTATAAACTCTTTAGCAGAAGCAACTGCTGATTTAGCTAAGAAATTTGGTTCACCTCAAAGAGAAGGTGGTAAAATAGGATTTGCGTTACAAAAAGAAGCACTTAATGCTTTAGAAAAATTTAGAGTAAGGCAAACAACATTATTTACAGAAGCTAGTAAATCATTACCACCAGGTGTAAAAACTCAATTACCTTCACTTCAATCTTTGGTAGATGATATTAACAAAGAAGTTGATGAGGGAGTTGATCCAGACATTGTAAAAGCTGTTTTAAAAAGAGCTAAAAGCTATTTAGATTTTGCGAAAAAAAATGATGGTATGAGTGTTGATGCTTTACTAAAAAATAGAACTATAAATTTACAAATAGCTAAAAGTGCTAATGCTGGTACAGAAACAGTGGGTATTAATAAAGCAAACGTAAAATATCTAAAAGATATAAATAAAGCTTTATATGAGGATATGATAAATTTGTTTGAAAACGCTGGTGGAGAAAAAGCAGTAAAGGCATACAGAAAAGCACAAAACTACACAAGGTTAAATCAAAATTTAAATATAGATGAAGCTTTAAATCCTATAGTAGATAAAAATGCAGATCAAGCGTTTAAATTTGTTTTAGCTGGTACAAAAGAAAGTTCTGAAAGATTAAACAAAGTTTACAGAAGTATTTCAAAAGAAGGGCAACAAGATTTATCTGCTTCTTTAGTAGACAGAATGGGTTATACAAAACCAGGTGGTTCTGAAATAGATTCATGGAATCCTAATACATTTTTAAGAAACTTTGACAATCTATCTACATCAGTTAAAGATACAATTTTTAAAGATAAAAAATTAAAAGGTCAATTAGATGATTTAGTTGATGTATTAAAACAAGCAAAAAAAATGAATAATTTTGAAAACCCATCTGGTAGTGGTGCAAATATTGTGGGTATCACATCTCTTGCTGCACCTTTGCTTGGTGCATATTCTAGTGTTACGACTGGTAGTTTAACTGGCATAGGATTAGCTGGAACTGCTTTTTTAACACCATATAGTATGCGATATTTGATGACTAATAAAAATTTTATGAATTGGTTAATTTCATCAGGCAAAGAAGTAATAGATAATCCACGTTCTTTAAGTAAACACTTATCAAGACTAGGAGCTAGTATCGTAGAAAAAGAGGTCGACCCAGAATATAAAGAAGCTGTAGGTGATTATATAAATCAATTACTTTTTCAAATGAATAATAATCAAGAGTCTAAAGTAGAGGAAGAACAAGACAAACAAGTAGCACAAGCAGTAAAAGAAACACCACAGCAACCAGTGGGTAATGTACAAGTAACACAACCTAATATTAATATCACACCACCCACGACTCAAGCTCCACCACCACAGATGATGGCTTCTCTCCCTGATCAAAAATCTGTCGGTGGTGGAGGAATTACTAGCGTTGGAAAAAAAGAACAGTTTGGGGGTTTATTTCCTACTGATGATCTTGGTAAACTAATAGCTAGTAGGAAAGCATGATAAAAACTTTAAAAACATTATCACCTTATATCGTAATTGTTGCTACTGCTTTAGTAACATGGGGAAGTTTCTCTGCTCGATTAAATGAGGTAGAAAGAAAAGCTGATAACATTGCAACTATACAACAAGACATTGCAGTGATGAAACAAGATATTAAATGGATGAAAGCTTTTTTACTTAACATGAATAGATGAAGAGTGGTAATCCTTTGCAAAATGAAATTGATAATAGTGGTATAAAAGCAATAGAAGAACAAGACTTAAGTACCGTAGAAGTTAATCCCAACACACAAAATAAACCAAGTGCCTTTCCACAATTTACAGATGAAGCTAAAGCCTCAAGAGGCTTAGAAGATTTTACAAAATTAAAAAAGGGTATAAAACAAGCTCTTCCTTACGCACCTAATTTAATTCAAGAATTTGCACCTGGTGCTGATTTACTAAGACAGTTTGGAATATTAGGAGACATAGGTGGTGAACAAAATTTTCAACCTAGTACACAAGAAAATATATCTGGTGGTATAGAAAAAATAAAACAAGGTGATAAAGTTGGTGGTGGAGTCGATGTGATTACTGGTGGTTTAGAAACCTTAGGAGCTGCAGGAGATGTGATGATGTTAGGTGCTGCTTTTTCAGGACCTTTAGCACCAGTGTTATTAGGAGCTGGTATAGTATTTAAAGGTTTAACTAAAGGTGGTAAAGCAATACTACAAAGTAAAAAAGGCAAAACTTTTTTTGCAAAAATTAAAGGCAATGACATACAAAATGCAGTTGATGATTCTGGACCTGTAATAGAAGTAGAAGAGATATTAGCAAACAATCCAGAAGATGTAGTTGAGTTAGGTAATGTAGATAATTTACCGATTACTTATACTGGTACTTCTTCAGATATACAGTTAGATATGGACAAAAGAAAAAGTCCTTATAAATCTAGATTAAATGATGTTATTGACACCTTACAAAATAAAGCAACTGGTAAACAGTTTTTGCAAACTTTAAAAAACAAGGGAAATTTTTCTCAAGAAGAGTTAAAACAATCTGGTCTAGAAGATGTATTAAATAATTACGGTGACAGCACCACCACTAAAGCCAATATTCAATCTTACATGAATAGAAATACTCCAGAATTTATTGTAGAGAGAAGAGTAAGAAATCCGTCTGGTGAACAAAATGTTGTAACAGATATGACATTTGATGATGAGGAGGTAATACCTTTTAGTGAAACTGGAAGATATGAAGGTGAGATAGAATCATCCCAAGAATATATGTATGAAAATACAACTGGTTCTCCTGTAAATGATTTATTGGTATATAAATTAAAAGAAAGAGATGGTGTTACTACAGGACCTGACGAAGCAAACTTTTTTCAATTTGCTGATCAATCTAATATAAAAAAAGAAACAATAAAAGAGATTGAAGATAATGCAAAAAAATTAATAGAGGACATACCAAGTTACGCAGAGGTTACATCACAAACCGATTTGTTCGATCCTGATAAAACAAAAAGATTTTTAGAAATGGGAGAAGATGCATATTACGAACAAGCTATTAAAGATAAAAGAGATAAATTAGATGCTGATTCAGATACATATGGTAATTTAGGAAATCGATATTTTCTTGACGCAGATGGAGACGTTGAATATGAATATGCTGCAAGGTCTTACGAAGATAGTCCTGAAATAATTTATAGTGATAATGCTACTGGATATCAAATCATAGGGGATGAAGCAAGTGGGTATTATTCTATAAGAAATGAAAGAGGGGAATATTTAGAAACAGGTACTGATACTGCAACAAGTTTAGATGAAGCACGAATACAAGCACAGACAGATGCCAGAGATAGAGGAGTATTAGAATACGAAGATGATATAGATAGTGAAGAATATGCTGAAAGATATGGTAAGACCTTGTTTCATGATTATAAAACAACATTAGGTGATGAAGGCACTTATGAAGAATTACCTTACAAGATTAAAAGTAAAATATCTACAAGAGAACCACTTTTTGATTCATACCAAAGCCACTTTCGTCAAGCAAATAATGTGGGTCATTTAAGGACTACCTTAATTAATTCTAGCTCACCACAAGCAAAAAACAGAGATATATTTTTAGTAGAAGAGTTTCAACAAGACCCAGTGAATGTTGCTAAAAAAGAAGATGGTTATAAACCAAGTAAAGACGATATTGCTGAAATACAAAAAATAGTTGGAAATGATAAAATTGGTCAAAACACAAGAGGAATTATTAACATTTCAGGTGGTGATGGAACTTTATATAGTTTTGATACTGATTTTAAAGATTTAAGTTCTTCAACTGGTTTTTCAAATACTAGAATGATTGAAGGTCAAGGCACAACCATGACTAAACATCCTAAGAATGATGAGATCATGGAATACCTTGTAAAAAATAATGTAAATCCAGCAGGTTCTGTAAGTGGAAATATACCAAATAAAAACGATGGTTATAAATTTAATTTTAGACTAGCCTTATCAGAAGCAGTGGATAAAAACCAATCACATATGCATTATGTAGCAGGTGAAACTCACGCACTACGGTATGGTGAAGCTTTACCTATAGACAGCTTTGATAGAGTGCCAGATAAATTATTAAAAGACGAATATAAAACATTTGTTAGAGAAACAAAAGAAGGTAGATATAATGATGATAGACTACGTTATAACACAGAGACAGGTGACTCTCGTGCAGAATATGTAGCAGGTCGAGATGGTACTGAAATAGCTGTACCTTTTAATCCAGATAGAATGAGTCCAGAATACAAAGGTAGACTTGAAGCTTATGCTTCAAACAAAACGGAAGATGATTTCTTTGATGACATTATAATGGTAGACATAAACCATTCACAAAGAGAAAGAGGAGAAGTTAGAAAACACCATCTAATGGTAGACAAAAATACAGATGAAATACTAGGTGTGTTTTATTCAGAACGAAACCCAAACGTCAGTAGACCCTCGCAAGAAGGTGCTGGTAAAATGTTTTATGAAAAAGATATAAAACTTGAAGATGGGCAAAATGTTCTTAGTCAACAAAGAAGCAGAGAAATGGGTGATTCTTTTAGATTAAATGAAAGTGATTATGCATTTCAAGGTAAAAGAGCATTACCAGATAAAATATCAGACCTTCTTACAAAGGATGAACTTGCAAAACTTAAAAAAGATAGTACAGAAGGAGACTATCTTGATGCATATGCTGACGTTAGTACAGAAGGTAGAGTAGTTGGTGGAGAGGGTAAGAAAAAATTATACAACAAAATGATAAAAAAATATGGAGAAACTTATCTTAAAAAAATCGATCCTAAGGCTAAGATTTATTTTGAATTAATGGAGGATAAAACAGGTAATCAAATTCCAACTTATGGTTTTGAAATCACTGATAAAATTAAAAAACATATTTTAACTGAGGGTATAGAAAGTTTTAATAAAGGTGGTGCTGTAATTATTTTAAAAGATAAAAAAATAAATAAAGAAATAAAAAAACCAATAACAACACCTATAAAAAAATCTTTTGGAGGTTTTGTAGAAAAGAACACCTATGATTGGGTGTATCGAGATGGTTGAGCCGATATCCACTGCCCTCGCTGGAATTGCATTAGTTACTAAAAGTGTAGAGTTTGTAAAAAAAAATATCAGTACCTGTCAGGATATTGGTGAATTAATTGGTCATGTAGAAGACGCTTTTGAAGGTCAGAAAAAAGTTATTAAAGATAGAGAAAAAAAAGGTGCTGACCCTTTTGAAACTGATACCAAAAAAATAGCCCAGGAGATAATTAACGCCAAATTAGCCCAGGAGCACTTGTATACCCTCAAGCAATTAATTAATGCCAGGTTTGGTTATGGCACTTGGGAGTATATTCTCGAAGAACGTAAAAAAAGAATAGACAAGAGAAAAAAAGCGATAAAAGAAGCACGAGCCAAGGCACTTAAAAAACAACAAGAAATCATGGAGTATGTTAAGTGGGGTTTTATTGCCATTGCAACAATAGCCTTTATAAGCGTATCTTTACTAGTTACATTAAAATTTTTTGTTACACTAACACCACCTTTATATGCTCATGAAGTAGAACATGATGACGGAAGTTGTCTTATATATAGCCCACGATATTTTCTTATGTGCATCAATGAATCAAGAGAATATGCTGATACACAAGTATATTTAGATTATTTAAAAAACCGTAGTGAGTGGCTTGAGGTAGAGGACTAAACATAGTATAATATGTAAATAAATCCGTTTAACTCTTTTGAGTTGGAAGTAAGCATGTAGCTGAAGAAACGCATTATCTTGAAGGAGGTGATGTGTATGAGTAAAATGGCTTTATGGTACTTTAAAAAAGAACAAGATTTATATAAACAAAAAAAACTATTAAGGAGTTTATTATGTGGAAAAAACCAGAGATAAAAGNAATTAGTGTAGGTTTAGAAATAAACTGTTATGCTTGTGCAGAAATATAAGGAGTATATGCAATGANAAAAAGTAAAGGTTACGCTAAAGGTGGAGCTAAGATGATGAAAGCTATGAGAGGTAGAATGGCTGACAAACCTATNGGTAATGGCAATATGCCTAAAGGTACTAGAGCAAGACCTATGAAAGCTATGAAAGGAAAGATGGCTTCTAAAGGTTACGCCAAAGGTGGAGCAAAAATGATGAAAGCTAAATCTGGTAAAATAGCTGACATGTCTTTAGCACAAGCAAAAAAAGTATTAAAAGCAAACAATATGAAAGCAGTTAAAGTATAATTTACTTGCTTAGTTTTTAATTTTATTTAAAATAGGGTATGGCTTATCTTACAGCGAACATACCCTATTTTAAATGTTGGGTTCGAAAAGAGTTCACACACAATCACTCCAAGTTTGAAGGTGAATTTATTCACGCATTAGCAATAGCTGTTACTGCTATTCCAGATAGGTCATTATCTTTTCAAGTAGTTTTTACTGGTTGTGAAGATGAAGANAACAGACTAGACAGTCCTCATGGTGGNGCAATGTGGGCTCGTATGCCAATACAAGCTTTAGTTGCTGATGAAATATTAGAACAATTCCCTTCCAGAATCCCTAACCATTTCATTCAACCTTGGGACTGTGCTAGTCGTGATTTTGGTATTGTACGTTACGACAGAACAAGTAGTAGTCCTTGGATTACAAAAATAGATGGTAGTTTTCATAATGCTAAATATTATTTTACAATTGATTACACAAACGGTGATGACATAAATGCTTTAGGTGATGACGTTGCACAACACAAACAGTCTCACATATTAGCTATAACTAGTGGTGAGTTTAAAGGTCAAATCGTAGCTCAACCAAACAACAGAGTTCGTGTCACAAATCCAGCGATGTGGGTAACTGGATCTGGTGCTCCAGATTTTCTTCCAAGTCAATATGAGTTTAGTGCTGAAGAGGATGAGAGTTACATGAACCCTGAATATACTTTTGATAATTTATACGCAAAAAAAAAGGAGACCAAGTAGTCTCCCTTTCTTGTTAATTAACTTTATTTTACCAACACTGATAGTCACTTCTTATTGCTATATAACCATCACCTATCGATTTATAGTTTGATACACAATCACCACCATGTACATAACTTAAACAATCTATAACTTGATCAACTTCTTCTTCTTTACATTTTACTGTTACTGATTTGTAAGGTATATAATCGTTAAAGATCGGACACTTCTTTACAGACTGACATTTTTCTGTGTCTAATCCACCATAGTCAGACCTTGCTACTAAATACTTACCGTTAAAAACTTCTTGCTGATTAATTTTATTCATTATACTTCACCTCTAAATATTTTTCCAAAAACTTGAGTTTGTTTTTCTTCATCTACTCTACCAAATTTTTCTCCATTTATAGGTTTAGTAAAAAAGTGAACATCCATAGACATAAAATTTTCTCCCTGCATACCTTGTTCTGACATTCTAATTTCTGCATTTTTCAATTCTGGCATTTGTTGTTGAATTGCTTTCTTTGTTACTTCTTCTACTTGTCTTGAAAATTTACTTCTATCATCAAATCCATTATCATAAAAAGTATGCCATAAATTATCTTTTTCAAATACAACATTTATATTTGCGTAAAAACATTCTTCATTTTCTTCTGAATAATCTCTTATATCTAATTGAAAATCAACTATTGATGTAGTTCCAAAATTAGTATCTAATTCTATTTTATTATTTATTGTTAAGTTAGTCATTTTTTTTTATCCTTTGTTATGATTAAGTTATATCACATTAAGATGTGATGTACAAACACACCCTTGTAACACGCAGAAATCTAGGCTTTTAAAAATAAACACCTATAATAAAAATGACGAATCGATTCTATTCTAAGAAATCCAACACTTCTTCGCCTAGTGTTTTAGCTGATATTGTGATCTTTTCCTTAAGTGCTTTAATTATAAACTCATCTATTGTTTTGATAGCTACTAGATCAATGTAAGTAACCTTGTCTGCTGTCTGACCACTTCTATGATTACGAGCTTCTGCTTGTAGTCTCTCTTCTAAGTTATAAGAGTTATTAAAAAATATCTGATAGCTAGAGGCATTTAAAGTTAATCCATACCCACCAACACTTGGATTACTAACCAAGAACCTCGCACCACGAGGATTGTTAAAAGTATCAACTACGTCAGCTCTGTTTTTAGTACCACCGTATAAACTGACTACACTATCTTCACCGTATTTCTTTTGTAGTGTCTCTTCTATTTTTTTTAAAGAATGTCTAAATGATGCCCATATAATAATCTTACCTTCTATCTCTTCAATGACATTTAATAACTCATTTAATTTGGCACTAGGTAATTCTATTAGTTTACCGTCATCACTGTATAAAAAACCAGAGCACACTTGTTGTAGTTTTGCTATTTCTGTTAGCTTATTATGTATCGATGATTGCTTATCTTGAATCACGACCCTCGCATGTTGCTTTAATATTTCGTAAGCATCTCTTTGTTCATTAGTTAAAAATATATTTCTTCTTTGCCAAATTTGTGGTGGTAAATCTAAGCAATCTTTTTTAAGAACTCTGTGAGTAAAATTAAGAATTTTTTCTTCTAGTTGTTCTAAGTTAATATAATAAATTGGAAACTCTATTTTTCTATTTCCACCAACTGGTCTACTATCCATGACACAGTAACGAGCTCTAAATGCATAGAATGATTTAAACCCTAATAACATTTCATCTAAGAAAGCAAACTGACTCCATAAATCTAATGGAGATTTTGTAACTGGAGTTCCAGTTAATATTCTTTTGTATCGAACACCTTTACCTAATTTAATTATATTCTTAGTTCTTTTAGCAGTACGATTTTTGATAGTAGTAGATTCATCTATAACCATCATTGTTTCTAATCCGTTTTTTTCAACTAAATCTAAACCTTTATTATATCCTGACTTATGACTAAAAGCTTCTACGTTCATTAGATACCAATTTAAACAATCTTTTCTTGGTGCATATTTCTTATCTATCTTATGTTGGTAAATATAATTCTTTGCTGAAGAATGAGTTTTAATTTCTTTTTTCCAATTTGTATAAACACTGTTTGGTGCTATGACATAAACAGTATTAAGTAAATTTGTATTGTATAAATAAACTGCATTGTCTATTGTAACTTTTGTTTTACCTGTTCCTTGTTCCATAAAAAAACCAAACACTCTTTGAGTAGCACCTTTTCTAAGTGCTACTCTTTGATGTTCATAAGGTTTTGTTTTGTAATTATGTGACATTAATATTTAACAACCTCATATGTTTTTTTACTTTTTGGTTTAACAATTAAATAAGTTGATATCACTAATCTTGAATTTAATCTACTACCAACTGATTTTGCTGAAGAGATAGCATTTGTCTTTGCATATCTTAAAGCAGATTTTATTTCGTTATCTTCATACTGAGGTAATTGTTTTCTTAACTTACCAAAAGTATTATGACCTTGTTCAATTAACACCCTTATGTCACTAGCTACTTGTTCTTTAAATGCCATTGTTAAAGGAATTTTTCTTTGTACACCATTTATAATCATTATTACTCCTCCTCATTTTCTTTAATTATTTCTATACCTTCTTTAATCAATTTTCTTAACTCCTTAATAGGTGCATAACGATATGCTAAATTTATTAAATCTTGGTGTATTGTTCCCATATTAAAACTTTCATCACCAAGACTATTACATTCTTCATTTGCAACATAATTCAACTCTTCATAAACTTTTGCTCTATTTTTACTTATCATTATATTCTCCTTTCGGAAGTGGCTTATGCCACTTCCTTTTTTACTTTAG
>JGI24003J15210_10001569_pt1 | contig 10043 bp, 13 predicted proteins | sample LinPmetageLP28_FD_15210 | JGI IMG/M metagenome (IMG submission 15210)
CAAATTCCCGGCAGGTCTGGCGGTATTGAGGGCCTAGCAGAGATGTTGCAAAAGTTAGGGATGGGAAAAGGGCAAAGAAGCCCCGGGCAGTACCCAGATACTGTGCCGGTTCCGAGCAGGAACGACGATTTGATAGTTGATTTTCCAATTCTAGATCGCACCCCAAAGCCACAGCGCGGTGATTTTCCTGATTACATAAAGACGGCACCACCAAAGCCGCCAAGACCTCCTATCCTAGATGATATTTTTGGGGACGAAGGCCAGCTTCCTCCAATGATGCGGACTAACGATTTTCAAGACCGAAATGGAAANCGTATCGATGACAGAGACGAAAAGGGCGGNGGCAAAGGCAGAAGGGTTCCNAGTCGCAGNATCAAAGACTCTTACCAGCGCCAAGGCGGTTTAGCTGGTCGTATTGGTGATCTGATGCGGCAAATGCAAGAAGGAAGGCAAGCACCTGCGCCCAGAGGCGGCATGTTTGGCGACCTGATGAGCCGTATAGATTCAGAAAGGAATCAGCCGGGAATGGATCGCCGCATGATGCAGAATGATCTTGCGCCGCCTATTGAACAGTATTTTGCAGAGGGCAGTCAGCTCGAACAACAAGCGCCGGATATGGAAGCAATACGCAGGCAGATCATGCAAAACATGAGAATAAGGGGCATTGGCATCTAATGGCTATATCCAACGATTTACAGGCAGCTCAGGACGAGTACGGCAGCTCGGCATCACCTTATGCCAGCCTAAGCGATTATTTGACGCAGCGCCCTGCTTACGATAGAGGCGCAAGAGAAGCCCCGCCGGCTCCCTCAATGCGGACTTTAGAAGCCGTCATGCCTGACACTGACCAGTTGCTGGCTGAACAGTATGAAAAGATTATGTCAGAGCAGCGAGCGGCAGAAGAGGCCTCTACGGCAGCCCGTCAGTCTGAAATTGACAGCCTTCAAGAGTTACTGAGGCAAGAACTTTCAACGTCAGAGGATGCTGCGCTTGGACAAAGATCAGAGCTAACCAAAGCCCTTGAGGGTCAGATAGAGGATATGCGTCGAGGCGTTGACGCAGAGACGTTAGACCTGAGGCAAGCCGGATTAGATGAAAGAGCGGCCCTAGCCCGTCAAATTGAGGAAGGAGACAGACTGGTTAGCGAGGCTCAAACCTCGGCTATAGGAGACCTAGAGGATCGCCAAGGGTCGCTTGTTGGAGACCTTAAAGAGAGAATAGGATCGCTGTCTACCGATCTTTCTGACATCAACAGCGTTATTGACCAGAATTATTCTGAATTAGCCAATATACAAGAAACGTCATCAACTGCTACCGGAGAGCAGATAGCTGGTATCAATCAGGAGCTGGAATCGTTAAGCGGTACTCAGTCAGAGATTGACACCCTAAACCAGCAGCTTGAGTCGTTGTATGCAGATGTTGACTCTGGGAACGTAGATCAGTCTGAGGTTCTGCGGGGAGAAGTATCTGACCTCATTTCCGGCTTAGAAGGAAAGATTGGCGGCATTCAAGAGAACCTTGGCGCGCTACCTATTGACCAGATTCAAACAGAGCTTACCTCTATAAACGCTCAGACAGCCGCTTTTCAAGAAGCTGTCAATGCAGCCAGCGGAGAGAGAACAGACTTGGCCTCTCGGATCGAGGCTTTACAGGCGGCTGGCTTGACCCAAGATGATTTATCAGGCCTGTCTCAATCTATTGCGGGACAAAGGCAGACGGACATATCCGGTGCTATCAGCCCGATTCAAGAGCAGATTGAAGCGTTGCGAGGGCAGATCCCCGGAGAGGTAGATGTCGATGCGCTAAGAAAGTCAATTATGGACGAGATAAACGCCCAAACCCCCGCGCCCGAAACAGGCGGCGGAGCTGGAAATACAAATGTGGATGTCGGGCCTATTGCAGTAGAGCCGGGCTTCAGCGGAACGCCTATTGACAACTTTATGGGCGGCAACATTCCAACCGGATATATCGACGTTGGCCCTTCATCTTCAGAGGCGGCTGGCTTTAACCCTGCCGGCGGAGGCAATCAAAGCCCTTACGGACAAGGTGGGTCGGCATCCGCTGACTTCTACGGCAATGCCCCTGTTGGCTCAATGGGCAATACCGGGGTTGATTACACTCAGTACGATCCCGGCGATTATGCGAGGTCATCTGAACTTGGTTCAGAAGGGCCAAAAAGAGCAGGCAAAATGCCCGGAGGTGGCGTTGGCTCTGGTTATATAAAGCGCGAGCAAAACAACGCAATTGATTACGGGCAAAACCGATCAATCATGCCGATCAACGATAGCGCAAGGTCAGAACTCCAAGTGGCCCCTAAGTTTACTCTTCAGCCTCGCCGGCTTCCCAGCTACCAAATTGGACGTTAGTCGTGAAATCTTCTGCCCCTAAAAATGTAGCCAACCCGAGTCTTTATGCCAAGGCGAAGGCCAAGGCCAAGGCTAAGTTTGACGTTTATCCGTCAGCATACGCAAATGCGTACATGGTGAAGCAATACAAGAAGATGGGCGGAAAGTATAAAGGCGCGACCGGCGGAGAAGTCACATTGGATGCAAAGAAAAGCGATTTGAACAAGGACGGAAAGCTTAGCCGCTACGAGCGCAAGCGCGGTCAAGCGATAGCAAAAAACATGAATGTTGGCGGAGCCGTTATGGTTCAGGGCCGTGGATGCGGCGCTATCATGCCTAGCAAACAAAAAAAGACAAGAGTACCCCGTGGCTAAGAAGGCAGGCTTAACTAAATGGTTTAGTGAAGATTGGGTCGATATTGGCGCTCCCAAGAAGGACGGTAAATACCAGTCGTGTGGCCGAAAAAACGCATCAAAAAAAAGTGGCAGGTCATACCCAAAGTGCGTACCCGCAGCGAAGGCGGCAGGCATGAGCGAAGGCCAAAAGAAAAGTGCCGTTGCCAGAAAAAGATCTAAGCGACAAGCCGTAGGCGGCAAGCCTACAATGGTAAAAACATTCGCTGCTCGCGGCGGAACAATCAACAAAAACTCAGGCTTATTTGGGAGAAGGTAAATGAAGGCAAAAGGCTATAGAAGAGGCGGCGCTCCAATGGGCATGAAGAAGCCGGGGAATGAAATTGTTCGTCCGGGCAAAAAGTCGCCTAAGTTAAGTTCTGCTCAAGAGAATTTATTACGCCAAGCCCAATCATACGCCAAGGAAACCGGGCAAAATCCTGCTGAAGTAAAGCGATTAACCGGCATGTACGGCGACTTGAACGCGGCCAAAGAGGCCAATATGTCCGCAGCGAAAGGCGTAAAAAGAGGCAGGAGACAAGCTGGCGTAAGAGGTACTGGGCCTCGCCGCATGAACATGGGCGGTGCAGCCATGAAAACTAAGGGTTCCGCTAAAGGTGGTGCCGCGATGAAGACTAAAGGCTCGGCCAAGGGCGGGGCAAGAAAGCCTTCATCCAAGAAGAGTGGACTGTACGGACGCTAGTGGCTTACCTTCAGAGCAACATCCCTCACTTCAAGTGCTGGGTTCGCAAAGAATACACGCATAATCATGAGAAATATCATGGCGAATTTATTCATGCGATGGCCATTGCGGTAACCACCATGCCGACTCGGTGCTTGTCATTTCAGGTGATTTTTACCGGGGCGGAGACATACGACGATGACGATGAGCAAAACGCACATGGTGGAGCCATGTGGGCAAGAATGCCTATCACGGCCTTGGTTGCTGACACGCCACTTGACGATTGGCCTGAGGCAATGCCTGTCTGGGCTGCTCAACCTTGGGATTGCAGTTCTTATAATCACGCTACTTACGTCCTTGACCGTTGCACACCTTGCCCTTGGCTTGCCAAGATTGATGGTGAGTTTTATCCGGCGAAGTATTATTTCACAGTGGATTATGCAGAGAACGAGATAGCGGATGACCCCGCGCAACACAAACAGAGTCACATATTGGAGCTTCTTGACGCTGGGGAGTGGACTGGCAATATCGTCGCGCTACCCAACAACAGGGTCAGGGTAACGCACCCTGCTTGGTTTGAAACGGGTGATGGTGCGCCAGACTTTAAACCGTAGCCAGCATATCCACTACTCCAAAAGTGATTTAGACTACACTCTTGACGTGAATCAGGTTTTCAACAACCTCTACGCAGGTGATAAAGATGGCGGTAAGCGGAAGTAAAGATTTTGAATTAGACGTAGCAGATTACGTTGAAGAGGCCTTTGAGCGTTGCGGCTTAGAGCTTCGCACCGGCTACGACCTGAAAACTGCTAACAGATCCCTGAACCTAATGCTTGCTGAGTGGGCAAATAGGGGTTTGAATCAGTGGACGATCAATCAAAAAACTTTAGCGATGGTCAAGGATACGACCTCGTACACGATTGATGCGGTCAACCCAACGGCAACCATCGATGTGCTTGACGCATTTATTCGTGAGACTATCGGGGGCGTATCAACAGACGTTCCACTGAGCCGAATGTCCCGGGCTGAATATGCCAATATGTCGGTTAAGTCTAGCACCGGAAAGCCTAATCAATACTTTGTAGACAAGCAGATTAGCCCAACCGTAACGGTTTGGCCTGCCCCAGATCAGAGCGCCAAGTACGACATTTACCTAAACGTATTAAGCCGAATGGATGACGCTGACGCAGGGGTTAACACCCTGCAAATACCCTTCCGGTTTTACCCGTGCCTTGCCGCTGGACTGGCATATTATTTAGCGTTAAAGCGAGCACCAGAAAAGGTGCAGATGCTTAAAGGATTGTACGAAGAAGAGTTTCAACGAGCCTTGAGTCAAGACGAAGACCGGGCATCGTTCAGGATAGCCCCTGATCTTCGCGGGTATAACATAGCCTAATGGCTTACGCATCCAACAAGAAGGCTTACGGGATCTGTGATATATCGGGTTTTCGCTATCGCCTGAAGGATATGAAGATGACATGGGACGGCTTCTTAGTAGGGCCAGACCAGTGGTCACCTAAGCATCCTCAGCTCATGCCGAAGCCACCGCCTTTTGATCCGCAGGCTTTGCAGATAACTAGGCCAGATCAAGCTGCTGACGGAAATGACAACAATTTCTTTACCGTCTACACCAACGTGGGAGATGGAATTTTGGGCACAACTTTGCAAACTTTTGGAATAACCTGTAGTGTTGGGACTGTGGAGGTAACTACGTCATGAGCTTCACGTTAGCAACGCTTAAATCGACCGTGCAGGATTACTTGCAGGTCAATGAGACTACGTTCAACAACAATCTGAATACGTTCATTCAGGAGTCTGAGAGCCGCATCTTTAAGATGGTGCAGCTACCAGAGCAAAGAAAGAATGTGCAGGGTACGTTGTCGGCAAGCAATCGATTCTTGGCAACCCCAAGCGATTACTATGCACCGTTCTCCTTGGCGGTTATTGATAGCAACAACAAGTACCATTATCTGGATTTTAAGCATCCATCTTTCATTAAGGAATATAGNCCGATCACAACAACNACTGGTCGGCCAAAGTATTACTCATTGTTTGATGAAGCAGCCTTTGAGCTGTCGCCGATTCCAGATTCTGGTTACACGGCAGAATTGCATTACCTGTACAAGCCGGCGTCACTGACCGCTGGCAGCGACTCTGGTACGACAATCCTGTCAACGGATCATCCCGATCCATTGCTGTACGGCACCTTGGTTGAGGCGGCTGTATTTTTAAAAGAAGCTCCTGACGTAATAGCCAACTTCGAGGCTCGTTTCAAGGAAGGCATCTCTCGGATGAAGAATCTGAGTGAAGGTCGAAATACCCGAGACGAGTACAGGTATGACTTATTACGGACAGGGGTGAGCTAATTGGAACCAATTAAAGAGTTAGAAGGCAAGAAGATAGCAATAATCGGTCTGGGCGCTAGTCAAATTGACTACGTGATCGGCAAAGAGAACAGCGTCGAGTGGGACGAGGTATGGGTGATTAATTCAGCCCTATCGGTTTTTGAGTGCGACAGAGTGTTCATGCTAGATCCGGTAAGCCGGTTTTTGGATACGGATGATGCAGGCAACCAGACCAATGTCATGCGTAAGCTTCTGCCAAAGTTTGAGAAGCCGATATATACGTGTGAGCTAGATGATCGCGTGCCGGCGCTGGTTGAGTATCCGCTTGAAGAGGTGGTGAAAGACCAGAGATGCGCCTACATGAATACAACGGTTGCTTACGCACTGGCTTTTGCGGCGTATAATAANGTTGGTGAGGTTGATCTGTTTGGGATGGACTTCAGCTATAAGAACAACTTGCACTTTGCNGAGGCTGGCAGGGCGTGTCTTGAGTTTTGGATCTGCAAGATGATCGCAATAGGGATAAAGATTGGCGTTAGCCCTCGGTCATCCTTGCTCGATCAGAACGTGCCCTTGCAGGAGAGGCTTTACGGATACCACCGGCTGGCTAACCCCAAGGTGGCAATGCCAAACCCAGAAGGCGAGTGGGTGGTGTGTGATCGCTCTGAGCTTGCTCAGATGGTTAAGAAGCACAACCTAGAGACGGTGGAGTTGCCATCGTCGCCAGAACCGTATAAGGGGTAGTCATGTCACAGGGAGATTTTCAGCTAGGGCAGATCATGGTTTCGACCACCCATAATCGTGGTCATGACGTAGAGTTTTGGGCAAAAGAGACAACGAAAAAGATATTAGGAATTTCTGAAGAGGCTGCGCCTCATATTCGTTTGCAGGCAGAGGCTTTCCGAGATCAAGTTTATACCTTAATATTGATGGGTATGAAAAATTCTGTAGCCTCTGACAGAGTTACAATAAGAGGCTTGTTGGCCTCTCAGGGCCATGAAGATATGGCGAAAATAATTAAGGAGCTTTGATATGGCTATCACCAGTGCGATTCCCACCAGTTTTAAGCAAGAGCTTTTAGTTGGTACACACAATTTTACCGCCTCTAGTGGCAATGCTTTCAAGATTGCGCTTTACACTTCGAGCGCAACTTTAGGCGCTGCGACAACGGCTTTCACAACGACAGGGCAGGCCAGTGGCACAAACTACACCTCTGGCGGCGCTACGGCTACTTCTGTTACGCCAACCACTAGCGGGACTACCGCAATTTGTGATTTTGCGGACTTGACTTTTGGCACGGCAACTGTTACGGCGAGAGGCATGATGCTGTACAATGACACCCAAGCCGACAAGGCTTGTGCAGTGGTCGATTTCGGCGGAGACAAAACAAGCACCGCTGGAGACTTTACTATCGTGTTCCCCAGCCCAACGGCTACGGGTGCGATCATACGGTTGGCGTAATGCCTAATGCCATTACAGACACTAGATTTCAAACCCGGCATCGACAAGGAAGGCACTGATTATTCGGCGAAGGGCGGCTGGGTAGACGGTAATTTAATTCGGTTTAGAAAAGGCCGAGTCGAGAAGGTGGGTGGCTGGCTAAAGCTTGGCTCTAACTATTATCTCGGCACAGGCAGGGCGCTACACTCTTGGATTAGTCTTGGCGGTGTGCGCTACCTTGGCATTGGGTCTACGTGGAAATACTATATTGAAGAGGGCGACAGCTACTACGATATAACGCCTATCAGGGCAACGACATCCGCTGGTGATGTTACCTTTGGCGCGACCAACGGCTCTTCTACCATCACCGTTACCGATACGGCGCACGGCGCAGCAAACGACGATTTCGTGACCTTCAGCGGAGCCGCAACCCTTGGCGGAACCATTACCGCGAAGTTCTAAACCAAGAATATCAAGTGTCATTAGTTACCAGCGCAAACGCTTATGAAATTGTCGCTAAAGACACGTCAGGCGCAACGGTAACCGCTAATGCGTCAGACAGTGGGAACGGCGGCTCTAACGTGGTCGGAACCTATCAAATCAATGTTGGCTTGGACACATTCGTAAAGTCTTCCGGCTGGGGTGTGGGCACTTGGGGTTCAGGAGGATTTGGCTCAGCGTCATCAATTAGCGCAGTAAACCAACTCAGGCTGTGGACTCACGACAACTACGGCGAGAATTTAATTATTAATCCGCGTGGCGCTGGCATCTATGAGTGGATTGAGAATGACGGCGTATCAACTAGGGCCGTTAACCTTAGCACCCGGGCCGGCGCTAATCTGGTTCCGACAGTGGCGCTTCAGGTTATTACAAGCGAGACAGACCGGCACTTGGTGGTTCTGGGCGCAGACCCGATTAACAGTAGCAACCTGCGATCCAATGTTATCGACCCAATGCTGGTGGCTTTTTCTGACCAAGAAAATGAGTTGGATTTTGAGCCAACGGCTACCAACACGGCAGGCTCTTTACGATTATCGTCTGGCAGCTTTATCGTCGGCGGGATCAAGTCTCGACAGGAGATCCTGATCTTCACCGACACCAGCCTGTACAGCATGAATTTTATCGGGCCACCATTAACCTTTGCGATCAACCTGATCAATGAAGGCTCTGGATTGCTGTCGCCAAAGTCGGCTGTCAATGCGCCAAACGGCGTTTTTTACGCAAGCAAGACTGGCTTTTACTTCTACTCCGGCTCGGTAAAGCGTTTGCCCTGCACGGTTCAGGAGTACGTCTTTGAAGACCTAGACCTTGACCAAGCCTTTAAGTGTCACATGGGCGTGAACACCGAGTTCAGCGAGATCTGGTTCTTTTATCCTAGCCTCGAAGATGGCACAGGAGAAATCAGCCGGTACGTTATCTACAATTACGAAGAGAACCACTGGTCTGTCGGCAGCCTGATTCGTTACGCATGGCTTGACGTGGGGATCGAAGATCTGCCGTATGCCACGGCAACGAGCAGCTCGCAGCAGTGCATCTTTCAGCATGAGACTGGCTTTGATGACAATCAAGACGCTATGACCAACGTCTTTATCGAGAGCGCGGACTTGGACATTGCCTCTGGCGACTCTTTTACCTTCGTCAAGAAGATCATCCCTGACATGAAATTTGTGACCCAGTCTGGCGTGAGCGTTGACCCTGCGATGAATATTGTGTTGAAGAGCCGAAATTATCCCGGCGAAAGCCTGATAACCGACTCGACCAGTCAGGTTACGCCAACGTCTACGTTCAGCAGCGTCAGAACGAGAGCAAGGCAGGTGGTCTTTCGGTTTGAGAGTGATGATGATAATACCGCTGCCGACCAAAAAGGTTATAAATGGCGGCTGGGATCGACAAGAATTGATATGCAGCCGAGTGGCGGACGTGCATGAGCAGGCTTCTTGAGACAAGATTACCCTTCTCTCAGGGCGATTCTGTTAGCTCAGAAACCTTCAATCGCCTGATTCGGATCTTAGAGATTAATCTTTCGGCGGTAGATTTCACGATATCTCCGCACTATAACTCTGGTCAGATTAGCGAGCTTCAATTTGCAACAGGCAGTATAATCTTTAATACTACTAATCAAATCCACCAAGCGTTTGACGGTAATAGTTTTAGAGACCTTTATAACCATCAAACATACCCATCAGGCCAGTCGGTTACGGCTTCAGTTGGGAATGTAACAGTGAGTACACCCTAATGGATCAAATGCTACAAAATCGTATTCAGAGCCTTTTGGGCGATGACAGTAAGCCCAACCTGATGACCACGGAAATGCCTAGTGACGCCGAGATGAAAGATTTTTCCTCGGTTTCAATGCTGCCTCAGTCACAAAGCGGAGATATGGTCGAGGGTAAGGATTACCTGAACATTGGCGGTCAGTTCTTTTGGCCTTGGGAGCTTGAAAGCGCCCTGCCAAACGGCGTTAGTGACGCTAAGGCCATCTCAAGGTTTCTTGAGTCCCTGCCAGAGAAACCTGCCATCAAAGAATTGCAACGGCTGCAAGGCATCGTTGGGCAGGGCGGCATGAGGGGCAGCATGGTTTCTGATAAAGAAATGGCGATGGCTCGCGGCATGGGCGGCATGGGTAGAGGATCGGTCTTAGAAGCCGATATGAAAAAGTTTCGCGGCATGGCTGAGGGCGGGGAGGTCGATCAAGGAGAGATGATGATGATGGAGTCATCACCAAATGGCGATCTAGAGCAAACAATTATGATGCTCATGCAAGAGCAGCAGATGACCGACGACCCTGATGAACAAAAATCTTTGCAGGCTGTAGGCGAAAACTTACAGGCGGCGGCTC
>JGI24003J15210_10001583_pt1 | contig 9998 bp, 14 predicted proteins | sample LinPmetageLP28_FD_15210 | JGI IMG/M metagenome (IMG submission 15210)
TAGTGACCAGTATTAAGTAAATAATAATGGCCATGGACAGTGTTAGCTGCAGAATCGACTACACGTGTGATATCTATTTGCTTGTCCTTCTTAGCACCCCAATATATTTCTTTTATGTGAAGCTGCGACTGGTTACCTACGAATCTCTGGTTGACGTTTGCAACCTTTGGACTATCGGGGTCAATCTCTACTATCCCACCGTTAGAATTAGTACGGTATATCTTGAGCACTGTTTCATTGACAGTATTCTTCAGCTGATGAATTGTAGATGACATTACAGCTTACCTTTGGGATCTTTAAGTATCTGGTCCTTCTTCTTCTTATTACGTCTTCGAAGGTATGACACGCCATTGATACCTCTACCAAGTACTGGCTTACGTCCTTTCGGTCTTCCCCAGTGTACAGGATCATCGCCAGTGCCAGCAACTGCTGGACCGGTGGCTGTCATTTCGTCTTTGAGATAGTTGAAAGACTTGTCACTGTTCTCTCTGAGATACTTTACGTTCTCGAGCAGAGCTTCTTCGATCTCGAAGTCTGTCATGTTGACACCGTCAGCACCTTCTTTCATTAACAGTAAGGCACCAGCATACGAAGCATACTTTTGGTCTAAGCCAACTTTGCCAAGTATTCGTTTGATGTTAAAGGTGAAGCGGTCGAAATGATCGTAGGCGTCTTTCTCTGCTTTAGTCTTTGGCTTCTTGAGTAGCTTGCCTTTCTTATCTACGATCCCGAGCTCGAACGCCTTGGTCTCATCGAAAGGCGTTGAGATAGCCTTGATGAACTTATACAGTACATAAAGATCGACAGCTGAAGTCATAGGTTTGCCAGTACAGAATCCGCATACGCGTCAGTGTTAANGTCATTACTATTTATAACTAGGTTATCATGCCCTACTTCAGTAATACGGTCCTGCCACACATTAAGATAGGATAAGAAGGACTTTAGTACCGAATGATGATCTGGTAGTTTAAACACCAGCATCTTAGTACAAGCATGAGGATCGAATACGTTATATAAGGTAATCAGGTGATTGAGGACAAGACGCTCCTTTAACTCACCTGACTCTTTGTATCCTTTAAGCAAACGCTTGACATACTTGATACGATTGAGGTCCTCGTGAAACTCAAGTATGTCTGTGCAGTTTGGATTGTTGTAGTATTTTGCAGCAAATAACGAAAAGTTATTATCATTCAATTGCATTATATAAGTCTTTTATTGTTAGAATACAGACAAAGCAACTCGCTTGATTTGAGTATTAGATACCGCAACATACAAGTAATCACTATCCCAGAAAATACTACCCTGCATCCCAGCACCAAGATCCGTAGTAGCATTGTTGCTAGTTGGAGTAGTTGGTGTGGCAAGTGTCACAACACCATTAGCAGCTGTCACTTTATTGTTAAATGTAGTGAAGTGCGTAAAGGTTGTGTTCGCAGGTACAGCGCCAAATAGATTCTTGGCGGTAATCTTCTTACTGACCGGGGTCCCAGTAGGATCATCTACAACGTAGAACACATCCTCTGAAGCCGCGGCCGTAAGATTAGCTAGCTCGGTGACCTTTTGATCAGCCATTATAAAGCTCCTTATGCGTCAGGAAGCTGTACGTCATCAGCAGCATCGCCTGTGATGCTAGACATAGCAACCAGTACTTCAGACTTCTGACGAACCTTACCGTGAGCATCTGTGTAACGATCATCGATCTTAACCCAACCAGCGTGATGTGTATTAGCAGTAGCAACACCTTGCTCAGCTATAGATACACCAAACACTTTATCTGGATCAATTGTGCCGTCACCAACAACGGTTGAAATTGGCTTTTCGCTGACAGCGAAGGCCTTACCGGCTACGTTAGTAATCGCTGGTGTGACAGTGCAAACGGTTGAATTAGCAATCGTAAGAATAGTAGCTGTGCCACTATCCGTAATTGTGATAACGTCACCGGTTGTGTAGTTATTAGCAAAGACTGACGCAGTGCCAGTTACAGTTGTTCCACCTGTTACGGTCACTGTACCTGGAGACGCTATGTCGTCCTTATCTCCCCATGCAGACATTTGGATTCTCCTATTTCTTCTTTTTGTGATTGCCGTGAGACATTTCTTTGGTGACCTTCATCTCTGCGACAGGGACACCCTTCTCAATACCGTGATCGAATAGTACATCGTACCATTCTACAAAACCATCCGCGTCTGGATCAGCGTGCATAGTAGTAATTGCCTGACCCTCACCCCAACTTTCATGGTACACGTGAGTAGCGCAGTTGTGCTTATCGACAGCACCAGCATCGACACCATCAGGAGACTTGTCTTCGCCCATCTCCTTCTTGAGGATACTCATGCCCTGTCGCTTAAGATCCTTCTCTGCCCTAGCAGCGTCTTGAGCAGTAAACACGTGCATTGAGTGTGTCTTACCGTCTTTAGGATTCCTATACGTGATCCTGATGCTTTCTTCGTCGAGCTCCGCAGATTCCGACATCTTGTCGTCAAGCTGTGGCTCGACATCGACATCGTCCTTCTTACCGACAGGCTTCTTATCATCCTTTTTAACGGACTTCTTAATAGCCTTGCGACGATTCTTGAGATAGTCATCCGACTTGTCTACATCACCATCATTGTCAATATCAGCATCAGCCTTACCGACTGGGTCCATTTTCTTTTTTTCAGTAATACTCTTAACAGCGTCCAGAAGGCTGTCAGAGATACCAAGTCGTCTATGTGTATTGGGGTCCACGGTATTTCTCCAAGATTTTTTTCTATTTATGTTTTTCGATTGATTGCTCTTTCGATTAACGACCTGGTTCGGTCTGAAACCGATGATTCAGACACCTTACTGTTGTGCTTTTTAATATCATTAGCAAGGTCGTGCATATCATCAACAGCGTGATGTTCTTGACCAGTGTCCTTTTCATAATGATGGTCAAATGATTTCAAGTGTGTGTCAAACTTCTTTTGAAACTGAGCTTTATGCTCTGAAGATTTTACTTGGTTGAGGTGCTTTTTAACACGATCATATGCATCAGCATGACGATCTTCTATACCCTCAGCAACCTTCTTAGCTGTAGCAGTAGCGATAGCCATCTTCTTATCCATTGGCATGTCGGGATTGTCCCGCTCAATTGCCTTAGCTACATCTTCGCGTTTCTTCTTCTCAGCCGGAGTAAGAGTCTTTTCTTCAACCTGATCCACTTCTTCCTTCACAGCTGGACACGTACCACCATCCTTAGGTGCAACATGCTTAGTACCACAACGACCACACATAGTAGCCTTGGCTTCATCGACCTTGCCATATGTTATGCAAGGAGTCTGACCACATCCACAACTCTGCTCTTCAACCTGCTCTTCTACTTCTTGAAGCTGCTCATCCAATCCTTCTACTGGGGTATTCGAGTTCTGACTCGAGAGAAGGTCTCTGATTGAGTTTTCCAGCGATCGATGCGTCATTTTGTTCTTCTAACCTCTTCTGCGCAGACAACCATCTGTCTGCATATTGTACGTTCTCGTAACCCTCGAACCAAGGACCACCTCTGGTAAAGTGAATAGCTTTGGGACTGCCATCTCGTGGCTCTTCGTAGTGTCCCTCAAGCCAGTTCCACTCATGACTTAACTCACCAATCTCATCTTCTTCAAGCCATTTGAACTGATGCAAGTAGCTTGGCTCCTTACTATTTATCACATCCAGACTTACGCGCCTGTTAGATTTGTGACCGCAGTTCCATATTATCATGCTAGACCAGTTCTTTTTGGGGTATATGTGCTGCTCATGACCCAAGAACTTAGTCTTTTCCTTGGGTGCATAGTCGTGTTTAACGACCTGCACTGCCTTAGTTTTGTCGAATTGGTCTACTAAATCCTTTATATCACTCTCAAATAAGAAGTCGCAATCACAGAAGATAGCCATGCCCAGGTACCCATTCAACCACGGTACCATGAATCTAGTGATAGTGAACTCTGTACTGTCTCGACTATCTGGCTCTCTCCAGTACAGCTTTCTTTCTATAAACTGCTGTCTTTTTAACGGTATCACCGATACTGGAATAGAGGCATGCTTCTCGATACTAAACTTACATACATCAAACGCTTCGGGCTCCTTAGAGTCCCAACCTACATAAAATGTTAACATAACAATCTCACTTCAATGCTAGTACCGCAAGTATCACTATAAGCAATACATTTGTAAAGGCAATCTCAATAGCAAGAATGGTATGGTACCAAACCCACCTTGCCTCGTACACCTTGTTAACTTCTGGGTGCTGACCCTTCTCCGTAATTACTTTGTCTATAGGATTGTCTTCCAAAGGCCTGCCCATCAATCTATCCAACCATTTCATAACCATTCTCTATTAAGTCGTACGTTCTCTTCAATCATTGGTCCAAGCACCTTCCATGCGGAACCATCTTTAACTTCTTCCACGCTCCACTCCATATTAGCGAGCTTGCCATAGTGACTAACAATCTCATCATATGATGGATAATGGGTAAGGCTCTCTACGCACAACTTGTTCTTGGTTATGTTGTGCACAAAGTTTCCTGGATGCGTAGTGATATTGCTTGTTCCTGTTAACAGAGACATTACACTGTATGTGGAGTTGTATGTTATTGCGCAGTATGCATCCTCTTGTGGACCATTATCAGCTTTCTGATCCGTGTAAATATCTATAACGTCTCTAAACCTATCTAATATCTTCTGCCGCCAATCACTTGGTTCTATAATTGACTTTCTGTGCCATCTTAGTTGTATTGGTCGATCAGTGATCTTTACCAGTTGGTCTAGTGTCAGGTATGTCCAACGATCGACATCTTTACCAAACATCATAGGAGACGCTAATGCGTTTGGTGCTACAACAATCTTATCTCCACGAACGTGCTTCCCTATATGTTGCAAACCGTGAAACGAAAGTAATCTCAACAGTCTCTCGGGATCACTGGGTGGCATCACTGCAAAGTTGTTACAGAACCCATTTACATTTAATCTAACGTACTTGTGAGGGTTCTTAGTATTAAACAAACTACCAGTTACAACAATAAAAGGTTTGCCACTATCAGCGACATATTTCTTAACAGGACCTGCCCTGTCAGCATGATAGTTGCGAAAGTAGTTACCAACAACTACAAACATATCACAAGTATCTAAATCACTGGATAGCGTATTCTCGTTACCAATATATGTATCGTAAAGTGGATTCTGAAAAGCTAATGCTGCTTCTCGGTAGATTGCTCCACTACCATTGCCTATAATACCAATTTTCATTACCAATTAACCTCATCAATGGATCCGTCAAACCCTTGCTGCACGTCGATAGGAAAGAACTTTGATAACCTATCTATCTCGCCTCTGTCGCTAGAGATTCTAGGAAGGCTTGCTTCTACCTTACGTGCAAGTACAGACACTTCGTCGTTATATGTTGCGACTCTAGCATCCTTACAATCAAAACCAGCAAGTATAAGATTGTAAAGCAGGACACCTGCATTCCAATATGTCATGTGGCCATCTACTACTCTAGTACCGTACTTCTCCATACTAGGGACAGTGATAGCAAGTAACCCGTTATCAACCAGGTCGTTAAAACATTTAGTTAAGAACTGACCAACGTTGGGTTGATGTTCTAGTGTATGTGAGCACCATATACAATCAAACTGTGGAAGGTCTAGGTCTAGGTAGTTGCCGGTGTAGTCTGCATTAACATTGAAGTCGACTGTACTGACCTTCTTACCATGCTGTTGTAGATACCTAGCGTGCGTACCATTCCATGAACCAATATCAAGTACGGTATTAATATCATCGTACTTGACAACTCTTTCGAGTGCTTGCATTCCTCTCATAACAAAACTCTTTTTATTTAAGACGTTTCTCAAACGACTGATACATCGGCATCAAGTCTAACTCATGTCTTTGTATCACTATACCATCAAACTTAATAATGGTGATTAACAACATTGTCTCACCGTTATCCTCAAGTACATTCTCAACATCAAACTTACTACCAAGAGTTTGAATCATTGATGACTCAAGACCGCCTAGTAAACTCATCACCAGGACTTACAGCTCCAGTACCTTGCTTTGTCCTTTGGTCCTGGATTGTCACAGTTGTGTCTTGCTCGGAACGACTTTCGGCGTGAAGGAATATTCTTTTTGATCTTCATATTCTTGTCTCCAAAGTTTACCTTCTTAGCTTTACCGTCACCGTCTGGATCGACAAACACCTTGGACTTCTTAACGTCACCAGGAAGTTTCTTGTTAAGAGGAACCGTCTTACCTTGGTATGTAGCCTCTTCAATATACTTGCTAAATTTCAGCATGGGAATCACTCTTCCTTCTTTTTAGTTTTTGGATCGTCGTGAGTATATCCTTTCTTCTTCAGATTGTCATGGTCTGCAGACTTCTTAGCAAACACCTTATCATCACCTTTATACATCCAGTGAGGCTCGTACTGTTCTGGAGTATCTTGCTTATACTTCTTAACTAGCTTGTCAGTGCCATACTCACCTGCACCACCTTGTTCGGTAACTGATGGGTGTAATGATTCCTTCTTAACAGTAGATGCCAAGTCTTTATCAGCACCACCCCATGTTCCCTTAGACTTAGTTACAAAACTATTTACTCTAGCAAAAGCCCACTGTTGTGGAGTAGTACCTGGTCGGTGGCCACTCTTCCAAGCTGCCATACCCCTATCATACACTTTCTTTAATGTACCGTAAGAGATACCAGACTTCTCTGCTTTCTTTTTCAATGCATCGATAGACTTCTCTTGTAAGGCATTATCGTTACCAGGTGCAATTGAAGACGACCCCTTTTGCTGCCGAAGCTTCATGTCTTCTTGTACGAGTAGTTCGAACGCTTCATCAAGGCTCTCAGAGCGGATGTCNCGTATCTGAGAGCGATTTAATTGACGGTCTTGTTGAGTCTTTAATCTTTCTCGTTCTTGCTTCTGACGCGTTCTGAGACGATCCTTTTGCGAGGTATGACGTACTTTAGTCTGATCGGTACTTGGACCAGATACACGAGCAGCAACTTCTTGCTCACCCAGCTTCTCGAACTTATCATTCAACATCTTCTGCTTAGAGCTGGAGATCATAGACACTCTCATACGAGCTGGTACTATGTCCTGCACATCATCCTCTTGACCATTACCTTCCTTCAACGGACCACCTCCTACCCATGCGTCGCATGTCCTGGCTCCAGCACACTTAAACTCAAAGAACTCGCAATATCCGAGATCAGCTTTTGCTATGATGTCGTTACCCTTGGGACCCAAAGCATCGCTCATCATCTTAATAACTTGTGGTGTCTGGTTAAACGCAGAACAGTTACCACATCTCATAGACTTAACTTGATCAACACTGCAGTTCCAAAGATCAGCCTTGTTGTCCCAGAACATCTCAGAGTCTTTCTCATTGTCTGGATTGGCAGGACCGTATGAGTATTCGTCTATTGTAAGATTGCGGTTTTTGGTGTTGAGGTCGAGATCCTTTATAGCAGCAAATCTTGGATAAGTCTTGTCCGCTTTGTGATCTGCAGCTGGGGTGTTGTAATCCTCACCAAACATCTTGTTGAACTTCTTGGTGTGCTTAGATGGTTTGGTCTCAGCAGATTTATCACCAGGAGCTGGCTTGTAGTTAGCTGGGTCGCTATCGTCCTTCTTAGCGTGCTTCTTAAAATGAGCATCGCGTGCAGTTTTAGTAGACTTAGGTAAGTCCTTAAAGTACTTCTTAGGTTGAGTGCCCTTACGATCTTCGATGTCCTTGTCTTGTGGTACAGAAGAGTTATCTTCAGGCACACAGTTGGGAACCATCTTACCGTTTTTCATCTTACCGCCGACCTGCTTATATCCATCCCAGCACTTCTCATCTAAAGACTCGTTTCCTTCTTTACGCATATTAAGTAACCAATGCGCTCTTTGCTTTTGCTGTTTGGTTGATGAGTCGCTGCTACGTATCTTTCTTAACTGAGCATGTGTAGCATTAGCTGGAATACCTAGCTGGGCCTTGTTACCTTCTTCCAGATGCTCATTTGTAGACTTACGTGCTTTGCGTAGTCTCTCTACTTCAGCTTTGCGAACTTTAGGGAGAAGTCGTTGGGCAAGTTTGGCAACAGCTGGTAGCTTCTTTTGGATTAACTTGTCAATTGATATCTTTGCTGCAGGAGATAGTTGCGAGTAATGAGCACCCTTATCTCCAGCTACCTTCTTTCTAAACAATTGGATAGCTTGCTTGCGTGCACGCTTAGACAACCTGTCTTTGTCAGCCATACGGAACTTCTTAATACGGCGCAGGTTCTTCATACGAGGCGCGAGCCGCTTCATTGTGCGAGCTCGTTTAATTCTTTGCTGGAACGACATTACCGCCTCGTCCAGATCTTCTAAGCCTTCTAGCTCGCCTTCTTCCAATTCTATGGAGTCGATATTGACTCCTTCTGCCCACGCGTCCCAGTCATCGTTTTGTTCTTTGATGTTCATTGCTGACCTCAGGTCGGTGTACATTCTAGCCGACATTTGCTTTGATAGTTTAGAAGGAACACCTTGCATGAAGGTCTGTTGATCACCTGCCGTGACAGCTGCTCTCATCTTAGACGCAGACATACCAGACACACCTTCGGCGTCTGGGTCTCTTGCACCAGCTGACACGATATTGATCTTCTTAAAGTTGTACTCTTTGCCGTTGTACTTGTTAAGCAACACTCTGAATTCTTGTACGCGATCAGAACCAACGACCATAATCACTTCGCTGTGGTTCATCTTCTCAAGCTCTTTCATGATTTCGATGATGGTACGAGAGTTGGAACGATACACTACGTTGCCAAACGCTTGCTTGGCATACTTAAACTTTTGTTGGTAGTTTAGAGGATCTTTCTTGGAGTTCTGACTATGAGAAAGAAAAACGTGAGGTTCTGCTTTGTGACGTTTAGCGAGCTGCTTAACTTTGTCAACGAGTTTCTCGTGACCGACCGTTGGAGGGTTTAGTCTTCCAAATGTTATAACTGTCTTTTCCATCCTGGTTTACCGAAGCCTTACAGGTGAGTGTATTGTATTTATCGATCTGCGATCTTGTGATTTACTTCGCTATGCTTTTGTTCGTCAGCTCTTACACATTCAATCATATCAGATAACTTAGCATCCTCATCGAGACCGTAGTACTCAATTGCTAGCTGCGGAGCTGGTACATCTGCTATCTGGTTACTATGAATCAGATCTAAGTAGTTTGTATAGCTTCGCACGGCCTCTTCTTCGAAGTATGCAATCATCTTATGTCCTGTACGGGGAGATATGATGTACAGTATGAGGTAGAAGTGCCAGAAGATGAACTGCGCGCAGACTATCAATGATCTCTCAAACCAGTTAGGCTGAGCTATCTCTATAAAGAACATTAGATGCTTGCGCTCGTTAACAGCCTCATCCAGCATCTCTTGGATCATGGTACCATTACCACGCTCCATCTGTCTAAGACTTCTGAGGTGGATCAACACGCCCGCGACCATTCCTGGTACACCAGCAATGGTCTCTAATACTACTGCTCGGTGACCGTATCGTTTAGCAAAGAACACATCCGCAAAGAAACGGAAGAACTTGGTCATCGACATTGCAAACCAATTGCTCATTCTACGTCTCACTAGGTCCCCCACCTCAACTCGTTTAACATATACTCGCACTCGACATTAGCTTTGTTAAGTACACCCACCCAAAACTGCTCTTCGTTATCTTTCGTCTTCTCGGGATTCTCAAACACATTCCAGGATACTTGCTGCATGGCATGAAACACAGTAAGGGCCACGTAGGTTTGTGTATTGTCTAAATCCTCTCTTCGGATAAGATGCCAAGCACCGGCGTGTACTATCCTACCATCTGGCTGCAATGCAAAAAAGAATGCATGGGTGATAGCTTCTTTGCACAGCATATCGTCTTCTACTTTGCTCTGGGCTGTGGTGTTAAAAGACAGCCCCATCAACAAGACCAATAGTATTACTTTTGCCATCCCTTCAATACCTCTGGTGAGAAGTTTGCATATGAG
>JGI24003J15210_10001586_pt1 | contig 9994 bp, 7 predicted proteins | sample LinPmetageLP28_FD_15210 | JGI IMG/M metagenome (IMG submission 15210)
AACCTACCTTAAGGTATATGGCTAAACACGTGGATAAGTTAATAAAGAGAATATAAAATGGCTAAAGACATAAGAGTATCATTAGAGTTAGACAGTAAACAGTTTGACAGAGGTATTAAAACCAGTAAACGTGAAGTAGATGGTTTAGGATCTGCTGGTAATAAAACAAGTAATATTTTAAAAACTTTAGCCGGTGCCTTTGCTGTAAGAGAAATAATACAGTTTGGCGATAGTATTACTAACTTAAAAAACAAACTGTTAACACTAAATCCAAATGCCCAAGAAGTAGCATTACAGTTTGATAGAATAAGAAAAATAGCCATTGATTCTCGTAGTGATTTAGATGGTGTTGGTGACTTATACTTTAGAATAGCAAGAGCACAAGATGAACTTGGTATAACCAGTGAAGAAACAGCAACCATTGTAGAGTCAGTATCCAAAGCCATTACAGCAAGTGGATTAAGTGCTCAAGAAGCACAAGGACCGTTACTACAGTTAGGACAAGCACTACAAAGTGGTAGATTCCAAGGTGATGAACTTAGATCTATATTAGAAGGTTTGCCGGATGTAGCAAGGGCCTTAGCACGAACTCTAAACGTTCCTATTGGTAAGTTAAAAGAACTTGGTAGTCAAGGCTTAATCACAGGTGCGACTTTTGTTCAAGCAATGAAAGAAGCAAAAGATAGTATTGACGACGCATTTGGTAATACTGATGTAACAATAGGACAAGGTTTTAGTGTAGTTCAAACAAGTTTTGCGGGTTTAGTAGAAACCATAGCAGATAGCACAGGTATATTTGACAGTATAGCAGAAAGTTTAGTTACTTTAGCAAGTTTTGTAGAAAGATTAAGTAAATCAACAGAAGCAATAAAATCATTTGGTGTGGCTATAGTTTCCTTTTTAGGTGTATTTTTACTATTTGGTAAAGTATTCCCAGCCGCAGGTAGAGCCATTGATAACTTAAGGACCGGCACACTCACAAGTGTTAAAGGTATGACAGCCGCATTTGGCAATAAAGGGTTAGCAACATCAGTTAAAAACGCCGCAATGAGATTAGTAGGCTTAAAAACAGTTGGAAAAGGTGTTTTAACAACATTTGGTAGAATGTCTTTAGTTTTTAATGGTTTAATAAGACTGGTGGCTGGACCTGTAGGTTTAGCAGTATCATTATTTGCTTTATTTAAAACATTAAAAGGCATACAAGACTTAAAGGCAGAAGATGCTGTTCAAAAGATAATAGGTGAAGGCGCAGAAGCAACTATAAAAGAAATAACCTTATTACAAGATAAAATAAAAGAACTTGAAGATACAAACACCAAGATGGTTACTACATTTAGTAAGACAGGTAAACTTACTATTTCATATGAAAAAGATGTCAAAGAAATAGAAAGATTAAAAGGTGTCATCGACAAGTTATTTGAATCATTGTCCATGGAGGACAGAGCACCGTTTTTAGGTTTTGAAGGTATAAAAAAAGAAGGAGACGACGCGGCCGATTCCCTAAAGAAAACTGAAGAAGCAGTTAATAAGTTTATGTTAACTTTAGGCAAAATGACTCGTGATGATGAAGATAAAAACTTTTTAGGCGCAATAGCAAGATTAAAAGAGTTAATGGGCGATCCTAAAACAAATGATGACATATTAGCATACGAAAAAAATCTTAACACAATATTTAGATTATTTGGAAAAACAAAACCAAAAGTAGATGCTACACCATTTGAAGAAATAAACGAAGCAGTATCAAAGGTTGAAGGATTACAACAATATAAAAATGTAATAGAACAAATAAAAACACAACTTGGGTTATTGGGCATAAGTTCAACGCAGGCAGAAGAACTTTTAGAAAAGTTAAAAGACAAAGTAAAACCTATGGAGCAAATATTCTTTACATTCCAAGAATCTATTGAATCGGCTGGCATGGCATTAGGCGATGATTTAGCAAATGCTCTTATAGAAGGTGAAAGTGCTTTAGACAGTTTTAAAAACTTCTTTAAAAGTGTAATCACAGAAGTTATAGCAGAAGCAATAAGGCTTACAGTTGTAAGAGCATTAATAGGCGACATATTTGGCGCCTTTGGTTATGGTGTAACTTTTGGAGCAAGTAGCGACATAGCAAGTGTAAAGAAAAGAGCAATGGGTGGGCCGGTAATGAAAAACAAACCTTACCTTGTAGGTGAACAAGGGCCGGAGTTAATGGTGCCAAGTGGTAGTGGACACATTGTCCCTAATCACTCATTAGGCGGTGCCCAAACAACAGTTAACTACAACATAAACGCCGTGGATGCTCCAAGTTTCCAAAGCCTTGTAGCAAGTGATCCTCAGTTCCTACATGCTGTAGTAACAAAAGGCGCAAACACTTTACCAAGCGGTAGGAGATTTTAATGAGTTTTCAAACAATAGTAAATAATGCCACAAACATTACAATAAACAATAATCCTGTTACAGGTGCTGTGATGAGTAGATCACAAAGATTAAAAACAGCAAGTAGAGGACCAATGATATACATGTTTGACATAGCAGTAGGCAGAGCATTTGAAATGAATGGCGCCAATAGAGCAATGTTACAGGTATTACAAACAACAGGCAGAACAACAGAAGAAGAAATAACACTTAGTAGCACCGCAGGCATGGGTTACATAATGGGTTACGCAGGAACTATAAGTAGTGCTAACTTAAATGCTTTAAGTATATCGAGTGCTACAAGTAATAGATTTGTTTTAGACACCTCGGGCACTACAGGTATACAAGCAAGTGATACAATATTTGAAGTAGGTGATTATATACAACCTGCTAACAGCAGATACACTTATCAAGTAAAAACAACTGTATTTGGCAGTGACATAGCATTAGGATTAGTAAATGTTGATGTAAACAGATTAATATTCCCATCAACAAGTGATGGTGGTGTAAACATAGTAGGACAAGGTTTAAACGTAGCCAACAACTGTACATTTCATGTTAAATGTTTAAAGATGCCTACTCACACAATAATCCCCGGCAAACTATTTACATTTGATGGTAGTTTTCAGTTTGTAGAGGTTATACTTTAATGGCAACAACAATAACACCTGTAGTAGGCGCAACTAATATACAATCAGTTATATTTGTTAAGTTAGGACCTATAGAAGGCACAACATATTACATAGCAAACACATATAAACCGTATACAGTAGACAGTAACAGTTATACAGCATTGGGTAGTTTAGTAGGGCTCACAGACATTAAAGATGAGTTGCGTGTTAGCAATAGTGACATTGGAGTAGTGTTTAGTGGCATACCCACAGACCAAGATTATGTTAGTTTAGTGCTAAACAGCAAAGTTAAAGGTGCTCCAATAGAAATAATGAGAGGATTTATTGCCGCTGACGGTAGTTTAGAAGGCGGAACAGTATATACAAGATTTAAAGGTATTATACATAACTATAGTATCACAGAAAATAGAACGCAGTTTAGCAAAGATGCTTATCATAGTGTTACTTTACAATGTAGTAATATCAACAGCATTTTAGAAAACAAGATCGCAGGAAGAAAAACAAACGAACAAGGTATGAAAGAATACTTTCCTACTGACAGCAGTTGGGATAGAGTAGCAACACTAATGTCAACAGCATTTGACTTTGGTAAAGGATATGGAGATAATACAACTGGTAGTGCCGGCGGTGGTGGTACTGGAGGCGGTGGTAGTAAAGCCGCTATGAGAAGATAATGAGGATATATAGATATGATAGTAAGACATGCGACACAGGCAGATGATGATGCCGTTATTGACGTTTTAAAACAGTTTGCGGAGCAACAACCGTTAGGCAAACTAAAAGTAGAAGCAGGCCAATACAACGATCATCATGTAAGAAAAGTTTTAAATGCTGTAAGGACAGGAGGACTGTTACTTATAGCACAAGAAAAAGAACAAATAGCAGGTGTATTCATGGCAGTAGTAACCCCCGATATATGGGTGCCTAATATGAGAATAATGAGTGAACTTGTATGGTGGGTAAATCCTAACTACAGAGATAGTAGTGCGGGTTTAAGATTACTTAAAGAATATACAAAAATAGGGGAAGAAATGAAACAAAAAGGTAGCATAAGTACATTTACTATGACATTATTAGAAAACTCTCCTAAAATCAACTTGGAAAAACGTGGTTGGTCTCCTATAGAGACTTACTATGTATTTGGAGAAAAATAAATGGCAATATTTTCAGCCATAGCATCTACATTTAACTACTTTATGTGGGCAATAACCACAACAGCAGGTTCACTTGTTGGTGGTCAAATACTTGCGGCTCAAGCCGCGGCGGCATTGCTTACCGGTGCTATTGTATATGGTGTAGGCAAAGGTGTAGGCAAAATGCTTATGCCGGATTTCCCAACAGGCAACACAGGTTTAAATGCTGGCACAAGGGTCCAGTTATCACCTAACACAGGTTATAGAGTCCCTGTAGTATATGGTCATGCTTTCCAAAACGGTATAATAACAGATGCCGCAATAAGCAGTGACAATCAAACAATGACTTATGTGTTAACACTTGGAGAAAAAACAAGTGGCACAACTACATTAGGCGACATATTTTGGAATGACAAAAAGTTAGTTTTTGGTAGTTCAACCTCACCAAATGTCACAAGCACAATAGATGAAGATGGCACCACAAGCACAGATTATGCTAACAACGTTGAAGTATATGTATATGATGGTAATGGAGATAGTGCTAATGCTATACGTGGTAGTGTAGATGCTTATACACTTGTAGACCATTGGACAAACACAGAAAAAAACAGCGGCACAATATTTGCTGTCATTAAAGTTACATTTGACCCCGAGGCACAACTTACCGGCTTAGGCACAATGACATTTGAACTAACAAACAGTTTGGATAATCCTGCCGAAGTATTACAAGATTACTTAACAAATACTACATATGGTTGTAGTATACCTTTAGCAGATGTAGATACTACAAGTTTAGCCGCATTAAGCACATACTCGGATCAAACTATATCTTACACTAACACCGGCGGCGCAAGTGCTACACAAAAACGTTATACTATTAATGGTGTAGTAAATACTTCCGAGGATTGTAGAACAAGTATAGATAGGCTTCTAACTGCTTGTAACAGTTTCTTTACATTCGATGCTTCGCAAGGTAAGTGGAAAGTTACACCAAATAAAGCAGAAAGCACAGGTTCCGCATTTACATTTAGCGATGATAATATACTAAGCGAGTTAAAGTTTAGTTCAACTGCTTTAGATGCCGGCTTTAATAGTGTTGAAGTAGAGTTCCCCGATAAAGATCAAAAAGATAAAAGTAACTATGTAACAATAGATTTACCGGCTGGATTACGTGAAACAAATGAGCCGGACAACCAAATGTCAATACGAATGGAGTTTGTTAATAACAACGTTCAAGCCGAGTATTTGGCTAATCAACAGTTACGTCAAACAAGAGATGATTTAGTAGTTATATTCACAGCAGATTATACAACATTAGGTGTAGATGCCGGTGATGTTGTTAAGTTATTAGAAACAGAAGTTTATGGACAAAACAATAAACTATATAGAGTATTACAAACAGTAGAAAAAGAAACAGAAGATGGTATGATTACTATCGAGTTTACTTGTTTAGAATATAACGCAGATGTATATACAGTAGAGCCCATAACAGAGTTTACGCCGGCACCTAACAGTGATATTGCGTTATTTAACCGTGTAGGAACGCCTACAACGCCCACTGTTGACAATGAAAGAAGTTTACTTAGTTTGCCCGCCTTTGATATTAATACAAATACACCGGCAAGTGGTATATACACAAGAGCAGAGGTTTGGCATGATGTACAAAGCAATATGTCTACTAAAACACTATTAGGCACATTTAGATCACCCACAACTATAGGCACAGGCACAGAAGTAGAGTTTACAATAAAAGGTTTAGCCAGTGGCACATACTATTATCAAACAAGAGTTGGTAATGATGAAGCATTTGGACCATTTAGTAGTACATCAAGTGCTCACAACTGGACTGCTAATGTTTTAATCAATCCTATTACTATTATAGATGGTAATCAACCAGTATTAGGTGTAACAAACGGTAATATTATTGTTAATACAGGCAGTATTGGCACAACATTCTTAGACAGTGGCGTAAATGCTAACTTGGCTTTGGCGGCAAATGCCGTAAGTGCGCCTACGTATAACTATTTTACTACAACAAATGCCGCGGCACCAAGCAATAGTGTTTTTAACACCGCAATAGGCAGAAACCCTAAAGAAAATGACATAGTTGTAGCAACTAAGAGTGGAGATGCTACTGTTCAAAAGGCTTACATACATAACGGAACAAGTTTTATAGAAAACACAAACTTCTTTAGTGGTGGCTTAGTAACAGACGGAACAATAGGCGCAGATGCCATTGTTGCTAACAGTATAAGCACAGGTAAACTGGACTTCACACCAATAACTACTATAGCAGGCCAAACAGGTGCTACAATAACTTCCGCACAACTAAGTAGTGGTGGTTTAAGATTAACAAACGATAGTGTAGCAACATCATTGCTCAACGGAACAGTTGATGTTGGTAGTGGTGGAACGGGTAGAACANCAACAGCAAGTTATGTAGCAGATTTAAATGCCGCAGGTTTNNGNTTANNAAGTNNNGTNGTTGGNACAGCACAAGGTGGCACAGGAAGAACANCAACAGCAAGTTATGTATCCGATTTAAGTGCGGCAGGTTTAAGACTAACAAGTTCAGTAGTAGGAGAAGCACAGGGCGGNACAGGAACAACAAGTTTTGCTTCAGCCTTAACAGCACAAGGTGTAGGTTTTGTAAGTGGTTCAAACGCAAACTTAGGTGATTTAGCATCATTAGATAATATTACACTTGCTAAAGTTACAGATGCTGGTAGTTTAGCCGCATTAGGTAGTGTAGCACTAAATGGCGGCACTACAACAGGCACATTACCAAGTAATAAAGGTGGAACAGGACAAACAAGTGATAGTGCTTATGTTAGTAGTCTAACATCACAAAACTTAGTATTAGGAAGTTTTGATGGTAGTCCTGTAAGTGGAGGAAACTTAACTGCCGCAACTATTGTGTCAGCAGGTAGTTTACTTGTAGCAGATTCAAATGTTACAAGAAATACAAATGGTGGTATAACACAAATAAACGGTGGTGTTATAACTACAGGAACATTAGACGCAAGTTTAGTAAATGTAACAAACTTAAATGCTACAAATATAAACACAGGAACATTAGCCGCAGATCGTATTGCTACAAATGATTTAATATTACCTTCTAATGGTGCTAATAAAACTGCTGTAGGACCTTTTCATAATAATGATATGGCCTATAAACATTTAGGTGATTTAGGCACTGGAGCAGGTTTTTATACAGGTTATATAAGAGTGTTCAAAGGTTCATACCCCGGCCAAGTAAAAACAATCAGTTTCTTATTTGATGACGGCACACACGGTAGTGGTAGCGGTTTTGATGTAAATACTATTAGTGGCTTTGTAGATACACCGCAGATAAGCCCAAGTGCTTCACATTATATTACAGAAACACCATTGTTATATTATCTAACAGGCACACTTATAACTGATAGTAGATTAAAATCAAATACTAACCAAGATACTGCTAATATTCCTTTTGCTTTCTTGTATACAGGCACAGGCACACCAAAATGCTTTATATACGCACAAGGAGACAGCAATAGTCAGTATATAGGTGGCAGTGAAGTTCATTTTGTTAAGTTTAGCACATAGGAGATATAATGAGTAATAGATACGAAGATTTTACAAAAACTTTTACAATAAACAGAGCACATCATAAAAAAATAACACAAGATGGTGAACAAATAGTTACAGAAATATATTTTGATGTAAGTGGCGAAGATACAACAGGTAATACGCATACATTTAATAATCAAATAGTAAGTTTCTCACCTTTTGCTACAGATACATCAGCAAACACATTCATTCATATAGATTCAGTAACAGATACTATTTTAGAAAACTGGGTTAAACTTGATTACACAGAAGAAAAATGTAATCATATATTCAGTAACTTTTTATATAACAATGTTGATGGACCTTTATAACCCAAAAAATACAAAAAAGGATAAATAGTAATACAACAAAAGGCTACAATACCACAGTATAGTAGACCATATTCCTACAGGAGATACCTAAAATGTCAAGATTATTAGATTGGAAATCATTTATTGGCGGAGCAGATAATGTTATCGCAATGGATATGTTTCCAGCAGAACAACAAAAGTTTACATATCAGTTTGGAGCAGTAGATGTTTCTACTTATGTATGGGATATCGACTACCAAACAGTAGTCGTAGACACAGTTGCTTTTAATAGAAATACTGGAGAGCCCAACTATACAGATTCAAGTGTTACTGGGTTTTTTGACGCACAACAAAGTGCTGTAAACACATACGTAGATACAACAGATGCCGCAAATGGCAATGTTGTTATAACAATACAAGCAAATAGATACACAGGTAAAATATTACCTAATAGCAGATTAAAAGTGCCTACTACTTGTTTTAGTGTCAAATGGACAGAAGGGGCAACTCCTACATCAGCAACAAATATACATAGATACATTATATCGGAAAGATATACGGCAGAAGTGCCTATAGGAGATCCTACAACGGAAACAACCGCTCAAGGCGGATTTACACCAATAACATAAGGAGAAGAATATGGCTAACGTAACAGTGGTAACTTCTAATCCAAGTATTACCGTCGATCAAACAAACAGCACTATAGCAGTATCTACAGTTCAAAGCAATGTAACAGTAGGTGCTACAGTAAACGGCACACTTGCTAATACTATAGCAACAAGTGGTAGATTTAGCACATTACAAGTAGGTAATGTAGCAACAGTTCAATACACATTCCCAATAGATTCGCCAACAGTAGACCAAGGTCTAAGAGCATACGCAAATGGCTCATTATACTGGAGTGCTGATGTAGGATTAGTAGATAGTGTAAACGGACAAACAGGAACAGTAGTTTTAGACACTGACAATATCAGTGAAGGCAGTAGTAATCTATATTTTACAAACGCAAGAAGTAGAGCAAGTATAAGTGCTACTTCACCGGCATTATATGATTCGTCAACAGGTGTTATCTCAATAAGCAGTAGTGCTTTATTCACAGGTAAAACCACAGACGATTTAACAGAAGGATCAACAAATCTTTACTATACAACAAGCAGATCAAATACAGATTTTGACACAAGACTTGCTACTAAAGATACAGCAAACTTAACAGAAGGCACTAACTTATATTATACAGATACAAGAGTAGATAGTAGATTAAGTAGTGGTAGTATTACAAGTAATATATCCACAAGCGGCCATGTAATAACAAATCACATAACACCTAATACCGGCAATACAGTTACAGTAGCAGGTAACATGGAAGTTAGCGGAAATCTTAATGTTGTAAATAAAGTTGACCTTCAACTTCTTGACAACAAAATAGTATTAAACTATGGTAATGCCACAGCAAGAGATGCCTACATAACAGTAGATAGAAGTGGTAGTGGGTTATCAAACGCAAATATAAGTTGGAACGAAACAGGCGACAAATGGGTACTTGATAATAATACAGATATTACAGGAACATTAACAGCAACATCAGTAATAAGTGATACAACAGGAACACATACAGGAGCAGTAACAGGTGATGTAACAGGTAACTTAACTGGTGATACAACAGGCACACATACAGGAGCAGTAACAGGTGATGTTACAGGTAACTTAACTGGTGCTGTAACAGGTAACGTAACAGGTGATGTTACAGGTAACTTAACTGGTAACGTAACAACAAATCTTGTATCCACAAGCACAGACCCACAAGTTAAAATAAAAGGTGACGGTATTGGTGGTATACAAACTGGCTTATTAGGATCAGCAGATGCTTGGAGAACAGGTGCCGCCGCAAACGAACAGTATTGGGGACAGTTAGCATTTGGTGGACATT
>JGI24003J15210_10001591_pt1 | contig 9984 bp, 10 predicted proteins | sample LinPmetageLP28_FD_15210 | JGI IMG/M metagenome (IMG submission 15210)
GCGTTACCGACACCACCGGAAGCCAACGCTCCCGTGATGGAGCGAGTGCCCAAATCAGACTTATCAATGTTCTTGATACCCATGTTAGGAAATCTCCGACACGCTCGCAGTAAAGGAACAAGTGTTCGCCGAACTAGAAACACGCAAGTACTTGCTCGCAGCCATCGCCAAACCAAGCGAAAGAATCAACGTGTCATTCGCTGCGACCTGTGCGTCATACACGAGGAACTCACTCGCGCCCGGCGTACCCTCGGCAGCGTCCAAACCAATGCGGATCGTCACCGCACTACCGGCTTGATTGCAGACAATAATGCTGCTGATGATGCCTTCCGTACTGGAAGGCGTCGTGTACAGAGTCGCGAACGTGCCAACGGCGGAAGTCCCCTGAACCTGTGCGAATTTGTATGCGGTTGCCATTCTTACACTCCTACTAGGAAGAAACTATTGAATGCGGCTGGTGCTTCTGCGGGAGCAGACCAAGTGAGGCCAGTTGACTCTCCCGATGCGGCAGTCAGAACTGTTCCGTTCGCGCCTACTGCCAACCGCGAAACGGTGTCTGCTGCCGTAGCAGCAATCAAGTCGCCCTTGGCATCAACGATTGTTGCTGCGATACCAGAGGCACTATCAACGAGTTGCCACGCCGACCCATTCCAGACGTACATTTCGTTAGTGCTTGAGTTGAAGTACAAAGCACCCGTTGCGAGCGCATCTCCATCATTGTCCACCGTGGGTGCTGACGATTTTGACCCAAGGTAGCGGTCATCAAAAGCATCTAGTGATGCAGCAGCAGAAGTAGCACTTGACGCGCTCGCCGTCGCAGACGAGGCACTCGCCGTAGCAGAAGTCCCAGACGCAGTAGCACTCGTAGCAGAAGCAGTAGCCGACGTTGCCGCCGCGGTAGCCGACGTAGCGGCAGCAGAAGCATTCGATGCACCAGTCGCAATAACCGAGTCAACGTAAGCCTTAGTGCTAGCGTCCTGCGCCGCTGTCGGATCACCCAAGCCCGTGATCTTGTTCGTTCCAGCAGCCAAAGCACCACCAAGAGTGGCGCTCGTGATCGTTTGGCCCGACAAGGTAGCCCCACCCGACAACGTGCCAGACAGAGTTGCCGCATTAATCGTCGGTGATGTGAGCGTGGCAGACGTAAACGTCTGACCAGTCATCGTCGCACCACCCGTGATCGTGCCACTCACCGTCGCAGCATTGATCGTCGGATTCGTCAAAGTCTTGTTGGTCAAAGTCTGCGTATCATTCTCACCAATAACGGCAGAACCAGACGCAAGCCCATGAACCTGCTCAGACGCATCCTCATGCGAACGAGAGTCGCTGAAGTCTCGAGCAGACACACCATGCTCAACACCAGCGCCAGCTGTGTGCGCCACACCAGACGTACCATCAACACCGCGAGTGATCGTCAACGTCGTGCCCGAGGCAGCCGTAACCGTGACCACTTCCTCGTTCACCGTGTCCTGATCAACGATCAAGGTGTACGGCACCGAGCCAGGGAAGCCAGTCGCGGCAGCAACAGTCATCGTCGTGGCGCTGTTAGTGATGTCACCCGTGAGCGTCGTGCGACGAGCGACAGAAGAGTAATAACGAGAGGGTGCCATCCGTATTCCTATCGGGTGTAGTGGCTACGTGTCGGGTAAATACGCTGCAAGCTCTGCGCCTCTTCAGCCAGACGCATCTGGTACATCTGTGTGAAGTAACGGCCCAACTGCGTAGATGCGTTCTGACGCATCTGGTTCGCATTAACGTCAGCCTCAGCCGACATGCCAGACAAGTGGGCAGCATCAAAGAACGGCACCATGCGGTACGCCGCACCCAAGCGGATCACATCCTGGGTGCTATCCGGCAAACCGGTCACCGTAGAGAACACATCCGACCCGCTTGACATTTGCGTCGGCACAGTCGTGTACACGATCTGCAAGTTGCGACCCGGCAGGATCGCGTCGTACACGCTCAACGACGTACCGTTAGTAAACGATGAAGTGTTGGCGTGCTGATCAAGCCGCCAGCGACGCACCGGCAGCCACTCTTTCGTAGGGCCAGTTGTAGACCACGACACGGCGAGAATCTCTTTCACACCCGTAGGCAACGGGTACGTCGTCTTAGCGGCGGTGTACGCGAGCGTCGTCGTACCGACGGCCCACAGGTCAGGGAACACCGCACTCACCGACTCGTTGATTGCCTGCTTGACGAGGCTACGGGGGAACAGGGGAGCGGAGATGACGCGAGTGCCAGACGAGTGCGCTGCAGCGGTAGTGCCACGGAAGCCTCGACCATACGGTGGCACCGTCATCGTGACAGCGACCTTGTCAACGTCATCAACCCACAGAAGTTCCTCACCGATCTCCACGAGGCCACGGCTTAGTGACTGCGTGCTGGCGATGTTCAACGTAGTTGCGGAATCAGTCGCAGACTGCGTCAAATGCGTTGATTGATCCTGCACCGTACTAAAACCATTCATGTACAAGATCGTCTGATCAATCATTTGGTCAAACGTGGTCACGAGGAATCAGCCCCCAACTTGTTCACAGCAGCGGCTGCTTTCTTCGTAGTGATCATGGACGTAGGCGGGTCTTTAGAAGCGTTGTAGGGCCGTCCTAGAGCCTTAGTTGCAGCCTTAGCGGCATCGACCTTCGCCAGGGTCGTCCCTTCCGGCATGATGCCGTGGGATCGAGCCTCACGGAACGCAGACAAGTCAGACTTCGTCTTCTCGTACATCGTCTGCAGGGAACTATTGATGACAGCAGAAACCGTTACGTTCGCCGACTGCAGGCACTCCGCATACGAGGCGCAATCCTTGGTCTTGCAACCTTCTCTGCAACTCATTCAACACTCACATAACTGCCGTACCCCGCAGAATTCACAACGGCGTACTCGGCATCGGTAAGGATGTGGTCACGACCACCACCGAAGTAGTAGTCAGCGGAATCGACCTCGTCCTGAGACGGGTCGGAAACTTGGGTAGCGACACCACTAGTAATCAGCAGGGAGATCCCTACGAGTACCGGGTATCTGCTCAGGAGTATGTGATTCGTGTACGCGATCTCCTGCGTAGGTGTTCGTAAAACGTAAGCCACATTTTCTCCAAAGGGTTGTAGTAGGGGGCCGCAGAATTGCAACACCGCGACCCCCCACTACGAGGGTTTCGATTAAGAAATCGAAGAGGATGACTCAATGCGGTAGAGAGCATCCTGGCGGTAAACACTCCAGCCTTGGAGTGAGTACCACCCGACCGGACGGTCACGCATGAGCTTGTCAACAACAGGCCCAATCACGATTCCCGGCTCAACAGAGGTCGCCTCAGCGAGCGCCTGCTGACCGCAGATGAACGTGCGGTACACGGGGATGCTTGAAGCGCCGTCAGCCGCGCTGTATCCACGCGGGGTCTCAACGACGTAAGCGCCGCCGTACACGCCGGTCACGGCGTTCAACAAGTTGCCGACATTCGGCTCTGTGTACTTGTTGATGTCCTCAAACGCCAATGAACCAGTCTCGGCACGCAGATCGTGCGCGACGAGCGGGTGCAGGTAGGCGGCGTAGAGAGTGCCGACCTTGGGGACGGCCTTGCCGGCACGCAGCTTGCTGACTGCCTTACGCAAGTCAGCTCCAGCGATAACGTCCTCAGCGGCGACCGACGCGGTGTTGGTCGGGTCGGACGAGCCGCCCGTTCCGAACAGCACGTTGGTGCCACCGTCAAGGACAGCAGCGACAACGGTGTCGAGCGAGTCAGCCATGTTGTAGGCCACGATGTTCGCAACAGCGGGGTCAACGTCGCTGAATGCGAGTTCACCGAGCTTGCGGGTCTGCAGCACGACATTGCCGTACTCAGCCAGCGTCACCGTGACTTGGCTGACGTTGCTAATTGCAACCGCGTCGGGATCCGTGCCCTCCGTCAACGTCGATGTCGCAGCCGACATGTCGTTGTACAGGGAGAACACTACGGACGATCCCGGCATTGCTTGCTGCACAGGCCGTTTATCGGCTAGCGCCCTATACATGGGCTGGCTGCGCAGAGCGAATTCAACGTACCGATCGTAAGCTGCTTGAACGAGATTACCAACGGCAGTTGTATTGGTGTAGGCATCTGCCATAGTTATTCACCTCCTTCATGGCGAATAGTTGGATGTCAAAGACGCAGTTAGAACGCCTCTGGCCCAGATGCGTTGCCAAACAGAACTCTGTTGAGTTCCTCTGGATTGGCTGCAGCGTTAATCAGCGCAGCAACTTGATCGGGGTCGCCAGACATGGTCTGGCCCGATGACTGTGCTTGGCTGATGCGATTTAGTGCTGCCACATGTGGGTCTTCTGCAGGCGAACGTCCTGCATCAGAGGACTCGGCCTGAATGCCGAAGATTTCTCCGTACTCAGTAACCCAGTTCTCAACCTCCTCAGCGGAGGTAATGTCCTTGGGGATGAACGCAGATATTTTCTCGTTCATGCCCTTAGACGCGAGTACATCTTTGATGGAACGGTCGCGGTGAGCAGTCTGCAAAGACTCGAGCGTTTCGCTCATCTCTTTGATCTGCTTATCTTTAGCCCGATTGGCTTTACGCAGTTCCCTCATGGCCTTCGAGTCATTAGATGAATCAGCGTCCTGATCCATGTCCAAATCGTCGTCGTCCCAAGTGATGTTCTCAGACATGCAATTACTCCCAATCAATAGATGAACGCAGACCGCAGCCACACTTGGGGGAGTGGGGCTGGCTTCTACTACCGGACTGTTTCTCGCTGAGGGCCGGCTAATCTCAGTCGGAGTGGACGAGGTGGGAGTCGAACCCACGTACCCTGACCTACCCACATGGGGTTTTAAATCAGGGTCTATCCAACGTTCTCGCCCTTGGCGGTTAGTACCCGCCGCGTCGGCTCAAAGTGCCCGACGTTATTGCTGAACTGCCGCTGAAGCGGGCACGTTCACGGGACTGCAAGCCCCGAACCTTCTTCTTCGCTGCTGGATCAAGATCCAGTTCAGCCAACGCCACCTCGTCATCAGACAGGGTGGCCTTCTCCAGATCAGCAAGCCTCGATGTCGCGTCACGCTGCTCCGCTATACCAGTCACGCGGGTACGGAAAGCATCAGCGTTCAAGTCTTGATCCCCGGCGAAAGCACCAGAGATCCTCTCGCTCGTGGCCCGACCGAAGTCCAGGCTGCCTTGAGCAGCGGTGCCACCAATCAAGGCGGCGTTAGCCATACGGTTGATCTCCGTGGTGGCCTTATCTGGATCTAACACGTAACCAACGAGAGCGTCGGCCTGAATGTTGTAGAACGAGCTGAGTGAGTTGCGAACCTCTTGCGGCGTGTCAGCGACCACGCGCTGCGCGTCCATGATGCGTTCCTCAACCTCATTCACGCTCAGGCTGAAGTCACCAACCAGATCGGCGATCTTCCCGTACTCCTCATCCGTGCCAGAAGTACCCAAGTATTCAGAAAGGTTGTTCTCGCGGAAGACGCGACGATAGTTCGACTCCAGTTGCAGGTACTCGGCCTCGTTACGAACGTCAGCGATACCGCGACCTTGCATCGCGAGCATGCCTCGGAAACGAGTCTTGTACTGATCCGTCTGCGTCAACTGCTCCGCAATCACCTCGGTGTTCGTACCGAAGTCACCGATCAGACGGTCAACGTCGCCCATCAAGGATTCCATGCCGTACTGAGTCAAGATGTTCCGCAGAAAAGCCTTCGCACCCAAACGTGCTTGACGCTTCTCCTCGTTCAGCTGCGCGTTCAGGTTGTTGTAGTACGCCGCCTGAGCCTTGTCTGCTGCAGACTGTTGACCTCCACCGGGTTCAGGACCTCCACCAGTCTCTGGTTTGGGCTGGTTGTACGTCGCTCGCAACGCGTCATTAGCTGCGTTAGAGGCAGCCTCAGCTGCTTGCAACTGGGCCTGAGCCTGATTCATGTTGATTGCAGGGTTACCCCGAGCAGCCGCTACCTTTGCCGCTGATGCTTGAAACCGACGGAATGCGGCATCAGCTTGTTCTTGTGGAGTAGCCATCAGCGGAATCCAAACCTGCGAAGCAAATCAGTACCGACCCTCGTGTACGCCGCGTAAGCGTTATTCGTCTTATCCCAGCGAGCGTCCTGCCGCACTAGCCGGTCATACTCATACAGCGGCAACACCGCAGGCGATCCATCGCCGCCCGTGTACTGCATCGCAGCCTTAATCACCGGGTCATCGAACGTCAACGAGTTAGCCTCTACTTCCAGAAGATTCGAAGCACGCGACCTGTAAGGAGCCACAAGGACGGAGGGGTCGTAACCTTCACGGATCTTGTCTGACCAAGCAGGGAATGCGCCGACAAGATACGTCTCACGGAGTTCCTGTTTGACATCGTCAAGGGTCTGCGCTCCCGTCGTTAACTTCATTACATAAGCGTCTGCTGCCTGGGCATCAAGATCGAGTCCGTTTGTAGCGGCCCAGTTCAACAGTTGAGTCTGGTTGTCACCAGCAGAACCGATGAGGTCAACGTCGTCGGCGAGTTGCTGCTCAAGGATCTGGTCAAGCCGGCTACGAATGTCCTGAACGTCGAATCCCATGCGGCGAGACTCATCGACCAGGCCCTCAAAGTCGAAGGCGTTGATGTCCACGCCACGCTGCCGAGCGACATCCTCAACGTCAAGACGAACCTTGTCCGTCTCGCGTGCAACATCAGGAGCCTTATCGGGCTGCACATCCTCAAGTGCGGCATCAATCTCAGAGCCAGTCAGGCCAGCGAAACGCTCAACCTTCTTGATCTCCGTATTAACGAACGTCTTGATGGCTTCAGGGTCACCACCGGACTGGTCGCGAATAAACTTCCGCAACTTCGTCCAGAACTCAAGAATGCTTCCTGACGGGTCGTTTGCCGCTAGTTCAAGAATATAGTTGTAGTCAGCGCGAAGCTGCTCCATCTCATCAGGAGCAAGCCGCTCGATAGTTTCCTCAGACATCTATGACAGCTCGCTTCTCTTGAACGTAAGCATTCATCGCATCCATCACCGTGGTGTCCAACTGGAACTTCTCAAACTCAGGACGCTTCGCGATCACCTCACGCAGAATGTCCTCACGGCCCTGAGCCGTAAGACCCTGCTGCTGCACAGTCATTGCCTTACCGCCGCTACTGATCGTCGGCTGCTCCACCTCAGCAGTACGGATACGCTTCGTGACCCGGTTAAGTTCCTTCTGATTCAACGGGCGACCAATCATCTCCAACGCCAGCGCGTTCGCTGTCGCGTTAATGTCCGATTCAGCCTGCTGCACGACAGACGTTCGAGGGCCGGTGTAGCCACCGCTACCACTACCGCTACCGGATCCGTCTGGGTCAAACGACCCCAAGTCACCCTTGAGAATGTCAGCGGCGTTTACGTCACCAGATGCAGCAGCCTGCAGGATCCCGTAATACGCATCACGCTGCCCTGGATACGTGCCGAGTTCCGACTGGGTTACTCGCCTCAAATCAGTCAGCAAGTTTTGGAACGCATCCTTATCCTTTTGGGCTGCGCCCGGTGGAAGACCCTTGGCGGCAAGTTTGTCAAAGTTACGGACACCCTCGTACACCGTCGTTATCAGAGGTTTGCCCGTTACGCCAAAACCCGACTCATACGTCGTGTACTCGTAGCCCGATGCAACGGGACGGTTATCGGACTGCGCCGGGGCCGCTTCAGTCACCGTCTGCCCTGGGCCTTGGGGAGTAGCTTGACCATGCCCGATCCAACTGCCAGGGTCATCACAGGTGTCTGGATCCGTGACGCTGTTACTCTTTTTGCCTTTAACTACGCAAGATCCCATCATTGCGACTCCTCCATAACAAAGTCTGGATCACCCTCAAGAACGGCCTCAATAAACCGCTTCGCCTGCTCTGACTCCTGCTTAATCTCAGCGAAAGCCGCATCCATGATTGCCGTCAAGCGCCTCTTCGATGCACGCTTCTCAGCACTAGTACCTTGAAGACCCTTCATCTCCGACTTGTAATACTTGTACACCTTGATTGACTCCTTCAAGAAGTACGCGGTGTCACCAAGTTCGCCGTCGCGGTCTTCCAAATACGTTATAAGCGACTGCACACCGTTAAGCTGCTTTTCGATGCGCGGCTTTGAAAACCCTTCAGGTACGTCTGAAGCGATCAATGCGTATGCCGGAAAATCAATCTTGATCTGGTCAATTCCTGCTTTCCTGGCATCCTTCAAGCGTGCAATCTGATCCATCGTGGTCGCGTTTTCGATCTCTTCCGCGTAGTACCGCTTCACGCGGTTAGCCTCAATCTGACCCTCAATGGCGAAAAACTCTTGGAACCGCTCAGATTCATTCTTGGGTGTGCGAATGCCCTTTTGAATGTTAAGTAGAGCATGCGTGAACATGTCGAACTCGCCCGTCTTCGGGGCAAGCCACCACGTAGCGTCACCGACCTTATTGAACAGTTCCGTAGTCTCTTCCGTCCTGTACCAATCCAGCACATCGTCAGTCGCTCGAACCTGAGCCAACGAGGCTGCTGCCTGCTCTGTCACGTTGTACTTCGTTGACGACAAAGTGAACGGCATCAAGTTCGTCCAGTTCTCAAACGTGCCGCTGCCCTCAGTAGGAGCCTGCATCGCGTACCACATGGACAGAGCCTTCTCGAACTGCAGAGGATCACCCTCGTACTTGTCCAGCAGCGTGTAGTAAGCATCGTCCATAGAGTCGATACCGAACTGCTTGGCGAAGTCAGAGGCAGAAGCGGTGTAACCCTGCGGGTATGCGGGAACGGTGAAACCGCCAACAAGGCGCAAGATCGTCAACGACAGGGCCGATAGGTTGGCGTGCTTCCATTGATCGGTCTGCCGGAACAATGTCTCATCAACAAGACCGGGTATCGCTGGTGTGCCATCCACGTTGAGCAAAGGCTCACCGTTGACGGTCAACTCATCCAGCAGTCCCTCAGCCTCCATAATCGCCATCGTGTCGAAGGCGGCGTTAGCCATGCTGGACTCAATCCACTCTGTGTCACCAGCGCGAAGCAGCTTCAAGGCTCCGGCTGGCAAGGCAGATTGGATGGCATCAAGTGCCATATTTCCCGATGGTTGGTTGTACTTACCTAGCACGAGAGTTCGCAACCCAGCTAAGGCTGGGAACTTACTGAACACGACGGCAATGGGGGCTGTGACTGGCCCCATAAGTGCCGGCACGTTCGCTGCCATGTCAAGCGACGGCGATAAACCTAACACTTTGCCGCTGATGCTGAACGGATTGAGGCCAGCGAACTCAGAAGCCTCAATCCCGAACATCTCAAGGATCGGGAATTGATTGTCACCAAGCGCAGTTGTGAGTGCCTTTTGCACTAACTGGTTGCCGGGGTAAGCGAAGTACATGTCACCCTGATCGTTCTCAAAGGTGAAGCCGTTCTCACCAAGCAGGTTGTAGACCAGCGCGGCCTTCCACACAGACTCTGGGCTAGTAGTCACCGTGCGCTGTACGCGACGGTAAAAATCTTCGGTGGCGCGGTAGTACCGGCTGACGTTACGAACCTTCCACGCCAGGTTGGATCGATTGGCGGGGTTGTCGATGTAACTGAGTGTCAGGTTGTACGCGGTGTCCATTGACTGCTGCGCGTACATCTTGTTAGCCAGCTCGATGTCAGCGTCCGTGACAGGAGCGTCGTCTCCGCGTCGCTTCGCGACAGCCTTCGCGAACTGTTGACGGGCTTGAGCGGTCTTCTCAAACTGATCCAAGTAGTTGGCAATGAAGATCGGTGACCGAGAGATACGAGCGTTCTGCCGGCCCATCCATCCGAAAGCCCGGTCGCCAAGTAACTGAGTCTCGTGCGTCGGGAACGGGATTAAGGGTTCTTGAATGGTTTCCCGACCGAAGATCTCGTCCGGTCGATCCTTAATTTTGATGTCGGCAAGCATTTCCTTGCTGACTGCTGCCTTCTGCACGGTGTCACCAGCGTCGTTGACAACTTTATCCCAGAACGTGGCAAACTCGTTGCCTTCGTCATCCACGCGCATGAACATGTCACGCA
>JGI24003J15210_10001592_pt1 | contig 9979 bp, 18 predicted proteins | sample LinPmetageLP28_FD_15210 | JGI IMG/M metagenome (IMG submission 15210)
GGTTGAAGAAATATTGGCATCGCACGGCATCACACACAATAACCGTCTTTCAGAAGATGATTATCCGACAGAGCACGTTCAAAGATTTAAAAAGGTTAAGGACGCTAAATGGCTTTTAACTGAAGCTATTGGTAGCGTGGTAAAAGAACCGCATCGTCAGCAAGAATATAGAAGCCTTCAAATTGCGCTGGCATCCATTAATGTATTAGTTGAGGAGATGACAAATGGGTAAGATGAGCCAATTGGCGTATGAAATGGATATGATGGATACGTTTTCAGCATGGTCAGCGGACGGGAAATCTGAAGTCCAACTGAAAGCACCAATCGATCCTAATAGACTTGATCAAGGAAACTACATCAACAACTCAGATACTATTGTCGATGAAAGAAAAGAGGTGGACAATTATCCAGAAATTGGTGCGATGTGTTTTCTGGAACCCCACGAAATTCATACAATTCATTTTCTTAGTGAGAATATTGACGATGAGTACGACAGGATTGTTCTTAAACAACTTTATGAGAGGATCAAGTAATGGTTGAGTGGAGACAAATATATCTAAAAGATTACGAGGTGTCCGAAAATGGAGATCTTAGGCTTCGTGTTAATAAAAGCAATCTTACTGCTGGCCACATTTATAAAGGTAGTGTTTTAAAAGGGTATTTGAGATATCATTTAAATATGAATGGGAAACGGATTAATCTATTTGCCCATCGATTGGTTTTAGAAACCTTTATAGGAAAGCCCCCGACACCTGAACACCAATGCGCCCACTGGGATGGTAATCCACTTAATAATCATTACAGCAATTTACGCTGGGCTACCGCCTCCGAAAATACAGAAGATAAAGTGCGTCACGGGAGGCATCTTAACGGTCATAGGAAATTTACTGAAGAAGATGTTTTAGACATGAGAGCGATGAGAAAAAATGGAAAGCGATACTGCGACATCATGGAAAAATATAAAATATCTAAGGGAAATTTAAGTTCAATAATAAACAATCATACTTGGAACCACATAGCAGAAAAGGGTGTATAACAATGGGTATCGAATATTATGCTTTAGTCTTTATCGGTGGTGCTTTACTTGCACTACTACAGAACTTATAAAATGCTGAAAACTTTAGACTTGTTCAGTGGTATTGGTGGCTTTGCAGTTGGTCTCGAAGCTACCAATTTTTTCAAAACAACGTGTTTCGTGGAGCAGGAGCCGTATTGCAAAGAAGTTTTACGGCATCACTTTCCCGAAGTCCCGATTTTAGGAGATATAAAAAATGTTAAAAGATCCGACCTCCCCGAACCCGACCCAGATGTCATTCTTGGAGGGTTCCCCTGTCAGCCGTTTAGTCAAGCCGGACATCAAAAAGCCCAATCCGACTCCCGACATCTCTGGCCGGAAATGTTTAGGCTTATCAAAGAGTGTAGACCGTCTTGGGTTATTGGAGAAAACGTTATTGGAATCGTCAAACTGGGCTTGGACGAAGTACTCACTGACTTGGAAAACGAAGGCTACGCCACAAGGACGTTTAATATTCCAGCTTGCGCGGTCGGCGCCCCGCACCTCCGCCAAAGGATCTGGATTGTCGCACACAATGTGGCCGACCCCGACATCAAGCCAAGGGGGGACAGTGAAGAATGTAGAAATGAACAACGGATCATTCTCCCGAAGGAACGAGAAAGGGGTGAGGTGGGGTGTAAGGCTGAAGGATGCAGTACACCATACCGACCCGACCAATGGTGGGAGTCTGAACCCCCAGTGGGTCGCTTGGCTGATGGGGTATCCAACGGAGTATCTCAAATCCGTGCCTTGGGAAACTCAATCATCCCGCAAATCGCAAAGGAAATAGGTAATGCAATCAAAACGGCAGAGACTACACAACCGTAGGCATAACGTAACTAATGTTATAGAAACTATGACGGATAAGTATTACGTGTCCTTTGGCATTGATCCACGGACATTGGACATTGGTGAGGTGTTCATCAGGGGTTCTAAAATAGGAAGTGACATGGATATACTTCTTGATGATGCTACGGTAGTATTATCCTTGGCATTACAATACGGAGTACCTTTAGATCAACTGATACATAGTTTGCATAGTGGGCGTGAAGAGGGCGGGGAGTCAATCCTCGCCCAAGCAGTTGCCCTAATGAAAAAGGAAAAGAAATGATTGAGGCTGCAGTTTTCTGTTTGGCTTTAAATATTTACTATGAAGCTAGAAACCAACCCGTTGTAGGGCAAATAGCGGTCTCTCAGGTGGTCTTACACCGTGTCAAGGACAAAAGATACCCGAACACGGTATGTAAGGTTGTACGGCAAGCTAAATACTCGAAAGGTGGTACAATACCTGTTAGACATAAATGTCAATTTAGTTGGTTTTGTGATGGTAAATCAGATAGGCCATTAGAAAAGGATGCCTTTAGATGGTCAGTAAGCTTATCAAAAAGAATATTAGCAGGTGAGTTTGCTGATTTGGTTGACGGTTCAACGCACTATCATTCTGATAAAGTCAATCCTAAATGGAGCGTAAACAAAAAGGAAATTGGTAAAATAGGGGATCATATATTTTATAGGTGGGAACAAAAATGAGAAAAGTAAAAGAGTCTTATACAGCTAAAAAAAGAAAAAAGAGAGGCAATAAGTTACGTCCGTTAAACATGAGAAAAAAGCTAGGACCAAAATCTAACGTAAGAGGAACTCAAAAAAGAAAGAGAGGTCAAGGTGGATAAAGAATGTAGATGGTGTAAAAAAATAGTTGATGAAGAGCTATCTTTTGCCTCCCCGATAGTTGGTGGCGAAGAAACTGTTTGGATATGCGACTGCGGAGAAGTAGTGGAAGATCTTCAAGGAAGTTCTTTTAGCGCATCTAAGTCGTAACCCATACATTTTAAAAGTTGTTCAACCTTGTAAATGGACGGCTCTTTTATTTTACTTCTCTCATAGTTTTCTATTGTGCTTGTCCCGACCCCCGACAACAAAGAAAGCTCTGGCCTGGTTAGACCAGATTCCTTCCTGATAGACATTAATATTCCCGACCAATGATCTTTTTTCTCGAAGGTCTTCCAATCATCATACATCATAGTTAATTAATAGCATAAAAGGTACAAAAAGCACAATTAATGTTTTGTTTGGTCTATAAACTTATCAAGTATGTTGTCGTAATCCGCAGTATCATCTTCTGCAATAATACCTAACGTTGTTGTAAGAAGTTGAGACATAATGTAGGCAGCTTGATGAACACCTAACGTGTTACTCACTTTCTCAAGAGCTATTCTAAATAGAACAATAGACTTTTCTTCATCCGATAAGGCACTACTTACATCCTCTAAAACGTCCTGTACTTCCTCATAGTATTCTTCATACCCAGCCATTTCTTTATCCTTTCTGAGCATTAGAAAAGTGATCCCACATTTCTTTATCGCTGGGCATCTTCTCAACTAAATCTACCAAGAACGCTATTTGCTGGGCTGGAGATCTTTGGTTCTTTTCAGCTAACTCCCAAAGTTTTTCCCAAGTAGGAACAGGAACTGCTACACTTTTGTATTTTCTAATATCAGGCATCTAATAACTCCTTTTGAGTTGGTTTAAGTTTCCAGTTTATCGGGCATTGATTGCCATCGATTTGTCTGGCCATGTATTCAGCCGTAACTTGTTGCTCTGCGTAATGCAAAGTAACGTTGGTACTATCAGCAGAGGCAAATGGCCAATGTTTACCCCCCATTGCTAATCCTCTCATCATATGAACCCACGGCAATGGTCCGTGGTTCGCTAACGCATTAAAGGCTTCATCCACTCTTCGTTCCCACTCAGGGGATCCAACCTTCCAATATTTACCGCTTGATCCAAATGCAATCTTACCAAAACATAATTGTTCTAATCTTAGCAATTGATCAATAGATTCTGATAAATGCCACACAACCGCAGCGCAATCCTCTCTATGAGGCCATTCTTTTATCAGCCTTAAATTATCTTCTTCATCCCCGTCTATGACATCAGGGACAACAGCCCAATGAGGATGTCCTAATCGAGGTTCGACCCACGAATAAAACTTATCCCAATCGGGCTGTTTACCTTTAGTGAACGAAGAGAATGCTCCGTTATCCCACATGACGCTTTGACCAATGTTAAAACAAACATCAGCATCCCTAGGTTCTGAAAAAGAAACGCAAAAGCATTTACCAGACATTCCCCAAAGTTCTGCGCGTGGTGTCATAGGTGTCCCGTGATAATGAATCATTTTTTAATTAAAAACCAAACAACTAAAGCACCTAACATTTTAGCTATAGTCATCAAGATAACTGCAACGTATGACAAATGATCAATCATGTACAAGAAAACAGTACTGTCTACTGGTGTTGCGGCTACACTTGAGATTAAAACTCTTTGGTGAAAAGGCTTCCACGACCAACTATAAACGAGCCAGTCTATTAATTCAGAAACAAGAAAGGCAACAACTGATGCTAAAGCAACGTATGGATCTGCCATCAACCAAGACAGCAACCCCGCAAAAAGCATAGCAACCAGAATTTTATGACCTATTTCTTTTTGTGCGTAATCTCTGGCAACAAAAATTAATCCAACAGCTAGGGACATTGGAGGAAACATTTCTCCTAACAAGGGAACTAAAGGTATAACGGTGAACCCTATGTTAACTAATACAATTAAAACAATGTACCCGATGGTGTATTTGTAATCTTTAATATAATGCATTCTCTTCTCCTATTTTAACTAATATTTCTTCTAATGANGTATCGTCTATTTCGTAAGACATCCATTGATACCCNCACTCCATNCATTTCTTTTTTCTTTCATTTCGTATCCACTTGGCAAAAACTCCTTTCGTAAATTGTCCCTTCCGTACATTTACAGCGCCCTCTTCTTTGCACAAAGGACAAGTTTTATCNCTAACAATTTTTTTAGATGAGTANATATTATCCCAATCAGGAAAGGCTTTTTTAAATTTATCAACATAGTGTNGCATCACAAGTTGTTGACCTTTCATCATTCTATAAAAAGCGTTGTAATCCATGTCTATTTTTTTAGCCATGTCAGAATTGGTGTAGTTATATCTTTCTTTTATTTTGTTTAGAATAGTAAGAACTCTTTTATTTTCTTTTTCTGAAAGCTTAAATATTTTTTTCTCATACATATTATAGTACCCACTCCTTAAATTGTTCGCCCATCACCTGACTGGCAATATCCATTTTTCCCCGCAAGGCTTTAACAATCTTTTCGTCAATAGTACCTTCCGATATTAAGTCTATATAAGTGACCGTGTTCCGTTGTCCGATTCTGTGCGCTCGATCTTCGCTTTGCATACGCACCGCTAAATCAAAACTATTTGAAAAGTAAATAACGTTTTGAGCAGCTGTTAATGTTAATCCGTACCCGCCCGTTTGAGGATTACCTATAAAGAACTTAGCGTCACCGTTTTGAAATCGTTCAACGGCAGTGACCCGATCTTCATCAGTTGTGTCTCCAAAATAATCAACCGCTGACCCTGGTCCGTAAACCTTGTTTAATTCTTTTGTGATCCGCTGCACATCGTAACGGAAACGTGACCAGATAATAGATTTCCCATCGGCCTCTTCTAAACAAGACAACAACTCAGGAAGTCTATTGTCCTCTATTTCGATAAGCTCTCCGTAATCTGATTTAGTATGACCAGATAAAACTTGTTGCATACGAAGAAGCTGAGTCATAATGTTTGGTGTAGTCATGAACTCTGTGTCATTAATCTGAGCTAATGCAAACTCTTTTATATCACTGTAAATTCTTTTTTGTTCAGGAGTCAGTGTTACGTTTCTTTGTGTGTAAACTTTTTCTGGTAGGTCTAAGCATTCGTCTTTTGTTATCCTAGATGAAAAGGTTTTTAATAATCCTGATAGGTCTTCTAAGTTTCGATAGCCAACTACTAAGTTAAAGGAGTGGCTCCCTACAGTTCTTTTTTTCATAATACTGTATCGGTATTGAAACTGAAAATAATTATTACCGCAGTCTCCCAATAAGTTTTCATCCATGAAATTACACTGCGCCCATAAGTCTAATGGTGATTGCGTAACAGGAAAGCCCGTTAGTATTCTACGGTACTTTGCGAGCCGACCTATTTTTATAAGAGCTTTTGTTCTTCGAGCTTTCGGACTTTTAATGGCGGTTGACTCGTCCACTGCTAACATAGCTTTAGAAGAATTTAAAAATGTCTCAAGATATTTCTTACCCTTGTCCGTGGACAGTGCTTCAACGTTCATTAAAAATACCCTAAAAACTTCTGACGGTTTTAAAAACTCGTTCAGCATGGTCTTGTTGCCCTTAGTTGTTTTAGGACTCCAAACAGCTACTTCTCTTTTTATTCTATCGGGAAGGTGCGCTGGAATTTCCTGATTAGCCCAGTTTCTGTACACACCTTTCGGAGCTACAACAACCAACGTATCTATCTCTTCTTTTTCATAAAGGATGCCCGCATTATCAATACAGACTTTAGACTTACCTGTTCCCATCTCCATTAGAAAAGCCCAGTTGACTTTATTCCAACAACGTTTAAGAACATCTGATTGGTGCTTATAGGGTTCTGTTTTAAATTCATATGCCATGATTGATGGCTACCTTAGTCCATTATATTAGATATTGCAATATAAAAAATACCTGTTATACTGAGCTACAGAAAGGAGAGAATAATGGCTGTATTTGTTACGCAAGAAAACCCTCGAGTTGATATCTTATCAGCAGCGAAGTGGGGTGACCTTGTTCCCCTTGCCTCTCCCTTCGATCAAATTCATATAAATCCTGAACGTGTAGTTTCTCAGTTACGGAGAAAGCTAAAAGGCTTTGGTGAAGATGATTGGTTATTAGCAATGGGTGACCCAGCCATAATCGGTGTTGCATTCGCAATCGCCGCTGACGCCAACCGTGGACGTGTCGGCTTACTGAAGTGGGATAAGTTTGAAAAGACTTATTACCCAGTGAAGATAAGTGTCCGTGGTGGCATTTTAGAACTTTAAACCTGAAGAGGAGATACTTTAATGAATGACGATGTATGGAGTGCGATTGAAGCTGATGCTAGTTTGTTTGAAGGTTTGACAACTGAAACGGGTGGGGAATTATCTGATCTCATTCGTCAAGTTACAGACGTTGAAAAGCATGTAGCAAAAGCTGAAGAAGATCTCAAATCCTTAAAGAAAAGGCGCGACAGTTATCTATTCGATTTAATACCTGCAAAGATGCAGGAGGTTGGAATGGAAAAAGTCGTGGTTGATGGGAACACAGTGAGCCTATCAACTTTTGTTTCTGGCACGTTGCCGAAAGACCCCATCCAAAAAGATGTAGCGTTTTCACACTTACGCGATATTGGTTGTGCTGACTTTATAAAGAACGAAGTAAAAGTTTCTTTTGGAGTAACAGAAGACAATATGGCTAAGAGTGTACAGGCTGATCTTGAAGGACAAGGTTTTGACACAACTGCTAAGACGTGGGTCGAACCTCAAACGCTCAAGAAATTATTACGTGAGCGTGTTCAAAATAATGAAGAGATCGATCTTGAGATATTTAACGCACATATTGGAACAGTAGCTAAGATAAAAGGAGCATAGAATCATGGCTAATAAAAAAGAAGAAGCGAAACTACCTGCCGAACTAGAGGCATTATTTGCAGAAGACTCTGGTAAAGGGTTNGAGGAAGTTACATCAAGTGACCTCCAGATACCTTTTCTCAGAATAATACAACAGATGTCACCACAGATTAATAAGAAAGAAGCTGGCTTTATTGAAGGTGCTTCTGGTGGTGATATATTCAACACTGTGACCAATAAGTATTGGGATGGTGAGGAAGGTGTTGTCGTTATACCCGTTTACTATCAGTTAAAACTTCTTGAGTTTATTCCTAGAGAGCAAGGCGGTGGGTTTGTAGGAGAACTATCCGCATCTTCTGAGGAAGTACGATCAGCAGAGCGGGATCAGGGAACAGGAATGGAAATGTTGAAAAGTGGTAACGAACTTGTTCGCACTGCCCAGCATTACGTTAAGATTGTTCATGATGACGGTACGTTAGAGTCCGCTATTGTTGACATGAAGAAGACACAACTAAAGAAATCTCGTTTATGGAATAGTTTGATGACAATGCAAAAGCATAATGGAGCAACACTACCTTCGTATGCTTGNATGTATCGAATGAAATCTGTTGAGGACGGGAATGATAANGGAAGTTGGAATACTTGGTCTATANCTCATGANGGTATGNTTCCAAGTGTAGAAGCTTATACCGATTGTAAGGATCTACATAGTAACATCTCCAGCGGTGCGTTGCAGATTGCTCCACCGCCTAGCGAGGAATTACTACCAGCGCCAGCTTCTTCGGAAGACGATATACCATTCTAGTTTGGGGATGCCCCCGTTTTTAAAGAAGCGGGGGCATAATTTTTATGAATGTAGCAGAAAGATTTTCATCTCTTTTTAGAGGTTATAGCGGAGCGCACGGGCAAACAACTGTGTTGGATACTCAGCGCGAAGGTAAAAAGAAAGCTAAGAGTTTCTTGGTCCGTGAACCACTGACCTTGGACCTTGTAGAACAGCATTTAGATGGCAAGCGTGGCGTAGGAAGTGTTCCTATTGATGAGACCAACAANTGTTATTTTGGTTGTTTGGATATTGATGACTACAATTTAGATCTACTNGCCCTTTATAAAAAGGTTAATCGTTTAAAACTTCCTTTAGTTATGTGTCGATCTAAGTCGGGCGGGGCGCATCTATTTTTATTTATGTCAGAAAAAATAGCAGCTTCAGAAATTAGAGATAAGCTTTCTGAGTTTGCTTCGGCCTTGGGTTGGGGAACGTGCGAGATCTTTCCTAAACAGGAAGAGGTTATCGTTGAAAGAGGAGATGTAGGTAACTTTATAAACCTTCCTTACTTTAACGCTAAGTATACAACTAGATATGCTTTAGATAAAAAAGGTGAAAGCCTTACTCTTGAAGAGTTTTTAGATAGGGCGGAGAACAAGCGGGTAGACGTTGAGACTTTAATGAAATGCACGGTGGGTGCTAATGAAACAATACTTCCGTTAGGACCTCCTTGCCTACAGCAAATAGCTGAGTCTGGAATACCCGAAGGATGCCGAAACAGTACCTTACTTAATTTAGGTGTTTACTATCGTATGGTTGACCCTACCAACTGGAAACAGCTTTTAGAAAAAGGGAATCAAGAATATTGCACACCACCTGTACCCGCAAGTGAGATTGTAACTATTCAAAGTCAGTTAGATAAAAAAGAATATATGTATACATGTAAGCAAGAACCGTTAATTAGCCATTGTAACAAATCACTTTGCAAAACCAGGAAGTATGGAATTGGCACTGGTCAGGGAACCGCAAGTATTGGTGGACTGACCGTGGTTGAATCAGAACCTCCAGTTTGGTTTGTAGACGTAGACGGCTCTAGGTTAGAGCTATCAACAAAGCAATTGCAATTGCAGATGGAGTTTCAACGGGCGTGTATGGAACAGATGTATAAAATGCCCGCCAAGGTTAAAGATAGCGATTGGCGTGATTTAATAGACATTCTTTTAGGTAACGCAACTCACGTATCCGTGCCGGAAGAACTAACAAACAAGGGACAGTTTATTGAGCTTCTTGANATGTATTGCACATCTAGGATTAAAGCCCAAAGCCCTGAAGANATCATGACGGGNAANCCATGGACAGAGGACGGTGTTACTTACTTTAAANTAACAGGTCTTCAAGAGTTTTTGAAGCGTCATAATTTTACCAGTTATACCAGAGGTCAGGTTACAGAAAGACTTAAAGAATTAAACAACGGTGAGGATTCGACTAAAAGGTATTCTTTTGAAGACAGTAATAATAATCGTAAACAAGTAAGGGTTTGGTATATACCAGAAATGGATAAGGTTGAAGTAGAATTACCTACTATTACTTTTGAAGAAGATCAGGATATTCCGTTTTGATTGAAGAAAAGACAATCCTTGGCCCACCGGGAAC
>JGI24003J15210_10001593_pt1 | contig 9979 bp, 5 predicted proteins | sample LinPmetageLP28_FD_15210 | JGI IMG/M metagenome (IMG submission 15210)
AGGAATTCAAGACGCCGTTGGAGATGCTAGACAATTTGCAGCTGAATTAACTAATGGGGGTAAAAATGCTTTAGGATTAGGTGGTAAATTTAAAGTTGCTGGTAAAGCAATGAGTGGCATGGCTAGTAATTTAATGAAATCTCTAGGACCTATTGGTCTTATTGCTATAGCTGTTGATCAAATAGTTAAAGCTTTTCAAATGCTAGATGGGTCATCTGGAAAATTAGCTAAAAACTTTGGAGTATCTGCCCAAGAAGGTAGAAAAATGGCTTTAGAATCGACAGCAGCCGCACAAGCAAGTGGAGATTTATTAGTTAGTACAGGAGATGTAGTAGCAGCACAAATGTCATTAAATAGTTTAATGGGCACAGCTGTTAAATTCTCAGGGGAATTTGCAGCTGAATTTGCATCCATATCCGAAAGAACAGGTTTATCCGAACAAGCAATGGGTAAATTTGCTACTAAAGCAATGTTAGCTGGGGGAACTATTAAAGATCAACTCCTTAAAGTAACAGAAGTAACACAAGAAATGAATGCCCAAAATGGAATTGCATTAAGTGTTAAAGAAATTCAAGAAGGAATAGGAAAAATATCTAATGCTAATGCTTTATCAGCAAAAAATAATACTAAAGAATTAACAAATCAAGTATTCCAAGCTAAACTTTTAGGTTTAGAACAAAGTAAAGTAAATGATATAGCAGGAGGATTATTAGATTTTGAATCATCCATTCAATCTGAAATGGAAGCTGAATTATTAACTGGTAAACAACTTAATTTAGAAAAAGCAAGAACTGCAGCATTAAATAATGATATGGCTACTGTAGCAGCTGAATTAGGTAAACAGGGAATTACAGCAGCAAATTTTGGAGAAATGAATCGTATCCAACAAGAAGCAACAGCTAAAGCTATGGGTATGACTAGGGATGAAATGGGTGATATGTTAATGAATCAAGAAAAATTATCATCACTTCAATCAAAATTTGGAGATGAAGTAAAATCAATTTCTGATGTTCAAGAACAATATAATCAAGCTTTAAAAGATGGTACTTTAACAGAAGAATTAAAAGCAAAATTAGCTGAAGAAGGATTATTAGCTCAATTTGAATCAGCTACAGCACAAGATAAATTAAATGCTGCAATGGAAAAAATGCAAGATTTATTTGTAGGTCTTGTTACTCCCCTAATGCCTCTTATAGATACAATAATGAAATTATTAGATCCTGTATTTGCAATTTTAGATCCTATATTTAAATTAATTGGTGTATTATCAGATCTGCTTATAACACTATTAATGCCTGCAATAAATGGTATAGTAACGATGTTTAGTGGACTTGAACAAATAATAACATCAGCAATAAATTTAGACTTTTCAGGGATGTTAGATGGATTAAAAACTGTAGGAAAAGGACTTATTGATTTTATATTAGCACCTCTTGATGGTATTATAAATTTAGCAAATAAAATTCCAGGAGTAAATATACCTTCAGCCTCGGGTAAGGTTCAAGAAATAATTGGATTAGCAGAAGGAGGTATTGTAACTAAACCTACTATGGCTATGATTGGTGAGGGAGGTGAATCAGAAGCTGTTATACCTTTAAGTAAAATGGGAAGTATGGGGGGAAATAATAAAGAAATTGTAACCTTATTAAAAGAATTAATAGTAGAAGTTAGAAATGGTGGTGATGTATTTATAGATGGAAATAAAGTTGGAAAATCATTAGCACTTGCGACTTCTAATATGGGGTAATATTTATAACAGAATAATAATTAAAAACATAATAAAATGGCATCAGAAAATTCATTAAAAAGTAGATTTGAGAATAATGGTTCAACTCTAGCAGTCCCAGTATCTCCAAATACAAATCCTAGTACTCCTGAAAGTATAGGTGTTATAGGTAATTCATTATTACACAATGAATACTCTAATATTGGAACACCTGAATCAAACCCACCAGCTTATAATAATTTTGGTGCAGGAGCTATAGCTTATTCAACACCATCAACATCTCAATTAGGAGAACAAGCTTTTGGTCAACAAGAACCATCAAATAGGTATGAAAACCATATACCTAATGGAGCTGTAGGAGGAGTATAAAATAAATAAACTATGTCTAATACACTTACACCTGATAGTAGGGGCCGTCTAATTAATCTTAAAACAAACTTAAAAAACTTACAGTTTGGCGGGGATAGACCAGCTTCAGGAACAAGTAATCAACCCTATATAGTAAAAAAAATACCTAGTGGAACTGGGTATTTAAGAGATGGAATGCCTCTTCGATCTGGTCCTGATTTTATATTAAGAGATGGTTTTTTAGCTCCACTTAAAGCTCTTAAAGATATAAGCAGATTAGCACAAATGTTTGTTGATACAAAATCTCCAAGAGGTTTATTTTTTACCCTAAAACAAAATCTTTTATCAAAAGCAAGTGTAAAAACACAATCTTCTTTTGGTCTTGGTTACTTTGGGGGAGCTATGAATCAAGGAGCTTATTTACCTATAGGTACTTTACTTGATGCTGGTTTAGGGTGGGCAGGTATACATTTAAATAAAAATGGTTTAAACCCCGTAGGTTCTTTAGGAGGCCCTGCTGGAGTAAACAGAGATGCTACAGGTGGTAGTGGTGCCTTAAATCCCTATTCTACTGTAGTTAAAAATAACCAACATATATTTAATAATAGATTAACACAACTTCAAGACGCAATATCATCAGGTNAAAAAGTAAAAACAGCNAAAATAGGTTCAACTAAATCAGCTAGTTTTTTTCTTAATTCTGGACCCAAAGGAAGTAAAGAAAATAAAGATACACCNATATTATATTCTTATTCTGGTGGTCCTGGCTCTATATTAGGTATAGGTAAAACTAATATTTTTAAAGAACAACCTNTTTATAATGCTATAAGACTTTATCAAAATCTTTCAAACTCATCCCCCCTATATAGTGGTGTTCAACCTAGTGGAGTTTCTACTTTACTTTATGGTGAATATTTAAAAACATATACTGATACTGAAGGAGGTAATAAAAAACGTGTAGGACTATACCCACAGAATTTTATAAGATATGTTATAGAAAATCCAGACCAAAATTTCCTTGAAAAAGAAGATAATGGCAGATATAAAGCAACATCTAAGATAATAAGTGTTTCACCCGATTATGTAACACAAAATAAAGCATTAAGGGTAGGACTAGGAGATCCGGGTCAAGCTATTACTTATATAACAAACCAAACAAGTAGAATAAGAAATGTATTTGATTATAGTGTACCAGCTAATGAAATGTCAGCTTTAGACAAAATAACAGCACTAAAAATATATGAAGGAGAGTCAGCTGATGATTTATTACCTATAGATGATCTTGCACAATTTAATATTGCAGTTATTAAAAATGGGGCTGATGATGGTAGAAAGGCTCAATATCTCCATTTTAGAGCTTATATAAATGGTTTTACAGACAATTATGGGGCAACATGGAATGATATTCAATATGTGGGTAGAGGTAATGTATTTAAAAATTACAGTGGTTTTACTAGAGATATACAAATGGGTTTTACAATGATGGCAACTTCAAAAGCAGAATTAATACCTATGTTTACTAAATTAAATTTTCTATCATCAACCCTAGCCCCTGATTATAATAAAGCTGGGTTTATGAGAGGAAATATGGTTAGAATGACTGTAGGGGGGTATTTAAATGAAGTACCTGGAGTATTAACATCTTTAAGTTATACTATACCTGATGATACTACTTGGGAAGTTGGAATTGATACTGAGGGTAATAAAGATAAATCTGTAAAAGAATTGCCTCATAGGATAGAAGTTAGTTTAAGTTTTACTCCTATACATGATTTTCTACCTCAACGACAATCTATAACATATGATGAAGATACTAATGAAATAGTTGGGTTAGGCCCAGAACGTTTCATATCATTACGAGACAAATTAAACAATAATTATGAGGGTGATGAAGGTCTACCAACATATAGTCAACCTGTTAAAACAAAAGTAGATTCAGATGAATAGATATGCAATAAAAAAATTATTAGATACTATTANTAATAATATTAGAAATAAAGGAACTACTTATAAACCTGTAGCACAGTACCCTATAGTACCCCAACAAGAGAGTGATATATATGCTATAACAGAATGGGGGGACAGATTTGATAGTTTAGCATATCAGTTTTATGGTGATACAACATTATGGTGGATAATTTCAATATCGAATCCTAATATTAGTGATTTTAATTCAATATTTCTTCCTGTAGGTTCTCAAATTAGAATACCTCAAAATATATCACCTATAATAGATAAATATAATGCATTAAATAAATAAAGTTATGAGTAATATAATAGGTGAAGCTTTCTCAGCATTTGTAAATGATCAAATTGATTTAAGACAAGAAGCATTAGGAAAATTTTCTAATATTTCTGCTGATAATCTAAAATATTATACAACTAAAACTCCTTGGTTAAGATTAGCTAGTTCTGTTAATTTAACAAGAGAAAAAGAGGGAGATAATAGTGTTTTAGATAAGTTAACAAAAGTAGGTGTTCCTTTAGAGCTTATACAAGATGATAGATTAGCTAAAAATTTTATACTTCAAGGAGGAGCAGTTTCTTTAGAAGAAACTAAAGATGATGAGGGGATAGTAATATCCTCAAATGTTAAACTTCAAAAGGGTTTAAATTATAATAATGACATATTTAATGGTGCTTATGGTTGGGGAGGTTTAAATGCAGAAAGAGGAGGAAGAGGATACGTACCTATGCCTGGGATTACAAGTGCGAACTCAACCTATTATAATAATGGAGCTTTAAGTAAAGCAACAATTAATGTAACATGTTATAGTAAAGCTCAATTCCAACTATTAGATGTTTTATATCTAAGACCAGGATATACCCTTTTATTAGAATTTGGTTGGTCTACCTATTTAGATAATATTTCAAAAACGGTTGGATCTTATGATGGTTTTAAATCATCACCACTATCATTTCTACTAGATCCTTCTACAGGAGATGTAGGTAATCAATTTGAAATGTTAGAACTTATAGAGAAAGAAAGAAAAACCCACTCAGGTAATTATGAAGCTATTTATGGTAAAATAACTAATTTTAAATGGTCTTTTGGTAGTGATGGTTCTTATAATTGTGAAATATCTTTAATTGGTATGGGGGATATTATAGAATCACTAAAATTAAATGTAACAGATCCTAATTTAAATGACCAATCTGATAAAGATGAAAGTAGTGGATTTAAGTCTTATGAGCAATATCTTAAAGATTTTTTTAATGGAAGCCCAACAATAGCAGATGCTATTATTGCATCAAGTGGGGAAAATGATGCTAAACCTATTAGAACTCTTAGTCAAAAGGCTAAAAATGATTTTTTAGATAGTGTTAGAAACCCAAATACTGGATTTTATACACTTAATTCTGGAGCTAAATCAGCAGATATTGCAAATTATTTTACTCCAAAATATAATGAATTAAAAAGAGAATATGAACAAAATGAAACTCTAAACAATTCAGCTAATCCTCTTTTATCAAATAGAAATGATACTATTTTAAATAAAGAATTTTATGATTTATCCCAAAGGGCTCAACAACAATATGCTCTTAAAGGAGGGGAGGCATTAGAGGGAGGGTTACATTTAAATTTTGGATTTACTAAAAATTCAACTTTTATAATAGGACAAACTCTTAATGGTGAAAAATCAGTTACTCCTGGGGGGGAAAAAACTACTAAGAGTGTATTTATAAAATTTGGTACTTTATTAAATATTATTGAAAATAATTGTAATTTATTTTCCTTACAGGGGGGTAAAACTCCTATGATAAGATTTGATTTTTCATATTCTAATATGCTTAATGATAATAATTATATGTTAACAATACCCCCACATATTTCTACAAACCCCCAAAAGTGTATAGTACCCTATATAGGTATGGGTATAGAGGGAATAATAGATTTTCAAAATAAAATTGATGTTGGGAATGTATTAAATAAGGAATTACAATCTAAAACAGGATTTCAATTAAAAGATAATCCCTATGTAGGACGTTTAGCAAATGTTCACATAAATTTAAGATTCGCAGCTGATGCTTTAGCTAATTCCCCCAAAGATGATGATGGAGCTATTGCTGTTCTAGATTATCTAAAAACCATACTACAGGGAATAAATGAATCTATGGGTAATATTAATAATTTTAAAGTCAATTATGATGAAGTTCGTGGTGTTATAAAAATTTATGATGAATCTCCAAAACCAAATTTAATTGAAAACCTATCAGATAATTTTACAAAATTAAACATTTATGGGGTAAAGGAAAATCTAGGATCTTTTGTTACTAACATTTCATTAAATGCAGAAATTCCAAAAAACTTTGCATCTATGATTGCTATTGGTGCTCAAGCTTCTGGGAATAATCTTATGAATAATTCAACATCTTTTTCTAGTTATAATAAGGGATTAATTGATAGAATAATACCTGAAAAATTAGATGCTTATACTATTAACAAGAAAAAAACTGAACCAAACCCATTAGAACAAGCTAAAACTATAAGAAATGAAAAAATCTTCTTTCCTTCAACTATAGATACAATCTCACCTCTAGGAAGCATGTATTTAAAACATGGACAGGGAGAAGGTGCTAGTACTTCAACTTATAACTTCACCCCAGAGGTTTCAAATGATTTTACAGAAAACTATACTTCTTATCTTAAATTAATACAAGGGGTATTAGCTGATAGTAATAAAGTACCATCTCCTTTTTTCCTACCTTTTAATTTAAATTTAGAATTAGAAGGAATATCAGGAATAAGATTATTTGAAAAGTTTAGAATAACAGATGATATTCTTCCTCCTTCTTATGAAAAAGATAGTATTGATATTATAGTTAAAGGTATTAATCATTCTGTTGATACCAAAAAGTGGTCAACAACAATTGATACTTTATCTGTACCTAGATTTCAACCCGTAATCATTGACCCTCCGGTAAGCTCATCAGTATCAACTAATGATGATCAACAAGAACTAGAAGAAATAGCAAAGGATGGTGAACCACCTATAGAAACTGATAATCCTGATAAAATAGTAAGAATGAGACAAACTAGATTAGTTGATGATGGTTATCAAACATATGGAATGTTAGAAATATTAGCTGAAGATGGTAGTACTTTATACGCTTTACCAACTATGGAATTACCTTGGGAAAATAATCGAAATAGAGAAAGTTGTTTTCCTTTAGGAACTTATGATTGTACTTCAAGAAATTCCCCAAGATGGGGGAAAACCTTTGCTATAACCACTGTAGATAGACCTCTAACAGGAAAACCAGGATCATCTTTACCATTTAAGGGCGGGGTAGGAATTACAGAATCACCAATTAATGATAACACAAGAGATCACGTTTTAATTCATCCCCTATGTGCCGCAAGAAATAATAGCGGAAAAAAAATATTAGAAGGATGTATAGCCCCAGGTGAAAGATTTAATCCCAATAGCATACAATCAAGAGATCCTAATCCTGCAAATGAGAAGGAAATATATGGTAAAGCTCACACCAATTTACCAAGATCAAGAAGATTTGAAGGTAACCCAAGAGGAACAGGTCCTGAACATGGTCCTGCAGATAAGAGGTCAAAATCTGGAGTAGAAACCCAAAGAGCAAGAGATAGATATATAAATTCCTTGTGGGAGATAGGTAAAGATCCTAGATTTATGATAGAAGTTNTTGCTTTAGATAAAATTGGTGATAAACCGGGTGCTACCCAATTTTATTCTGAACCTGTTCAAAATTTTATCCGTTCTATGGAAGCTAAGACGGGAGAAACTTACCAAATTGATATGGAATAATGGCTTATATACCTAAATCACAAATAAAAGAAAATCAATTTGCTCAGGGGAGTGAATGGTATTATGTTAAAGATGGTACTAACTATATAGGTTTTTACTATACATTATCTAATGGTACATCCTATACAGGTAAAAACCCAAATGATCCTCCTAATGAAGAAATTGAAAATAAAACTAGTACACTATTCTCTCCTAATACTACTGGTGGTAATGATGGGTTTGAAGGAGTATATGCGATAGATAATTGGGATGGGAATACTTATGGTGATAATAAACAAAGTTCATTAGATATTGCAATTTATGGGGTTTTAAATAAAACAAATTTTAAAATAGAAAAATCCATACCTCAATATAATATTACATACCCTACAGCTGAAGATTATGAAAAAGGAGTATTTGTTAAATATTTTGTATGTAGAATAAATCAATTAGAATATATAGAAATCGATAAAGAAACTTATACTAATATTAACACTAAAAATAATATGTGGCANTGGGAAAATTATATACCTTTTACTTTAAACTGGTATATAAAAGGTGATATAGATAGAGTCTTTAATAATAATAAAGGATTAATTTTTATTAAAGAAAAAGAAATAAAACGAAAAGGTTTAGATAATTATTTAGAAAAAAACTATTTACAATATTTTGAATATAGTGAAAATAATAATCTAAATGCTAAAGCAGGAGAACTAATAACAGCAATGGGTAAAGATTATATAGGACCTTATCACATACATAAATCTCAAGGACCTATGGAGGGGCCAAACCATATTAAGGGACCCCATAAAAAACTATTTTATAAAAGATTTTATAGAGGAAAAATTGTTGATTCTTTAAATCAAGAAGGAGTTATTGAAACTGGGGAAACACAAAGAATTGAATACGCAAGTGATTTAACAGTAGAATATGATCCACCATCTCCCTCATCTCCTTCAACTGGGGGTGGATATTAAATAAATTTTTCATATATTAAAACCAAAAAGTTATGTTTTGGTTAGTTGAAAGTAAAGTTCAATTTGAACAATTTTCAAATGCTAATTGGGAAGAAGTTTTTATAGAAATAATCCCTAATAGTTATTTAATACATCCTGTACAAAATGATATTTGTGCTTTGTATATTAAACCGTTAGTATCAACTAAAGGATTTATTGTCCCACTATCACATAGTGAAACTTTAAATGTAGGTACAACGGAGATAAACACGATGTTACATAAATTTAATAGCATATATGTGCGTGATAAGAAAGAATTTTTACATTATTTACCCCTAAAAAATCTTCTTGACATTAACCAACAAAACCCTCCGTATATACCAGAACTACTACAAACCCATCACATTTTTAATAAAAGATATCCTAATAAAAAAGATGTGAATAGAATTATACCTATAGTTAAACACTATGAGTATTGTGAAGAAATATATAATAACCTTAAAGACAAAATAAATGGAAAAATCAATGAATTCTACAATAATAAATCTTCAATGGTCTTCAACTCCATCGAACGAAGTGGTATACGAATTAATAGAGAAAAATTTAAATCGCATTTTCATGCTATCGATGGAGACTACGTCTACACGCAGTACAACTTTAAAACCCTTACAGGAAGACCAAGTAACAAATTCAAAGGAGTAAATTATGCCGCACTTAATAAAGAAAATAATAGTAGAGAAAGTTTTATACCCCGTAATGATATATTCATTGAGTTTGATATTGGTGCTTACCACCCTACTTTGTTGGCTAAGTTGGTCGATTTTGATTTTGGTAATGAGGATATTCATTCTGCCTTTGCGAAAATGTATGGGGTTGAGTATAAAAAAGCAAAAGAATTAACATTTAAACAACTATATGGGGGAGTATTTGATCAATATAAGGACTTAGAGTTTTTTCAAAAAGTACAAGTATATACTGATAATTTATGGAAGGAATTCGAAGAGAAGGGCTGGATTGAGTGTCCTATTTCAAAACATAAATTTGAAAAAGATAAGCTTGATGAAATGAAACCCCAAAAGTTATTAAATTATTTGCTACAAAATTTGGAGACGGCAATGAATGTTCATATATTGTGGGAAATAATAAGGTTATTAAGAAATAAAAAAACAAAGATAGTTTTATATACT
>JGI24003J15210_10001603_pt1 | contig 9946 bp, 13 predicted proteins | sample LinPmetageLP28_FD_15210 | JGI IMG/M metagenome (IMG submission 15210)
CCTGAAGATCCGGAAACTCCTGTAAAAGCTATAAGAAGCAAAGGTATAGATGGTGGCGCTGCTTATGAAGATACTACAACAGACTCAGTGGCAGAAGCTCAAGCAGAAGCAGACGGCAAAGAAGAAGGCGATAAAACCAATAAAGAGAAAGCCAAGGAAGCTCTGAAGTTTGTGGGAATGGGGTAAAAATAAAAAACATGAAAACACCTATATTAAAAAAACGAAAAAGCAAATCCAAACCTAAGAGTAGAAGCTATTCTCCTCCTAAAAATAAAAAGTCTGGAAATTANGCTAAAGTAAAAAAAGGTGGAGGCCGAGGTAAAGCAGCAGGTGGGGGCATGACTGCTAAAGGCGTTAAAGCGTACAATAAAAAAACCGGTGGAAATTTAAAGACAGCGGTTACAACTCCCCCTTCAAAATTAAAAAAAGGTAGCAAAGCTGCTAAAAGACGCAAATCATTTTGCGCAAGATCTAAAAGCTGGAACTCAGAGAGAGGTAAAGCTGCTAGACGTAAATGGAATTGTTAATAATATAATATAATTAAATCAAATTAAATGGCACAATTCGGAGGGCCCAAACTAGTCAAAAAATTACATTTTGAACAAGAGGCAAAAGACAAATTAGTAGAAGGAATAAACAAGATAGCAGCAGCTGTAAGCTCTACACTAGGAGCAAGCGGTAGAACTGTAGTTATAGAAGATGACTTTGGTAATCCATATGTAACTAAAGATGGGGTAACTGTTGCTAACTCTATTATGCTAAATGACACTGTAGAAAACTTAGGAGTATCTATGGTAAAACAAGCAGCACAACAAACAGCGAATATGGCGGGGGACGGTACCACCACCTCTATAGTACTAACTCAAGCCATAATCGACTGTTTTCATAAATTAGATGGAAAATCAAGTTCTTTTAGAGATGTTAAATCAGGAATTAACAAATTAAAAAAGAAAGTTGTTGATTTTTTAGAATTAAAAACAATTGAAATAAACGATAAAAAGTTAGATGACGTTTCAATTATATCTACCAATAATGATAAAGAGCTAGGTACCCTTATTGCAGATGCATTTAGGCAAGCTGGTGAAAATGGAATTGTAACCATGGAAACCTCTAGCAATAATAATACGTATGTTGATGTTGTAGAAGGTACTAGAATAAACGGTACATCAAGAACTGCGCACTTTTATACAAATAAAGAAAAAGAAATATCTGAACTAGATAAGCCTTTAGTTTTTATTAGTGCATCAGACATACCAAACGTAAGAAAAATTCAAGACATACTTGAGCATGCTATTAAGTCCAATCGTAGCATACTCCTTATTGCTCCTTTAGATTCGCAACCACTCACGGCATTAGCCATGAATGCGGTTAAAGGCAATATTAAGGTCAATGTTATAGATCCACCTAGCTTTGGACTTAAGCGTAAGGATATTCTCGAAGATCTAGCATTGCTTGTCGGGGCTAAAGTTTTTGACGAAAGCCTTGGGGATTCGATTGATGCAATCACCCCAGACATGTTAGGAGAAGCTGATAAAGCTATCTCGGATAAAGACGGTACTGTTCTTGTTACTGCTGAAAAAACAGCGGAAGCAACAGAACGTATTGAATATTTAAAAACTGCTCTTGCTAAAGAAGATCATCACGTATTAGTAAAACATTTAAATGATCGCTTAGCGCTTTTATGCGGAGGCGTTTCAGTTATATATGTGGGCGCTGATACCGATGTTGAATTAAAAGAAAAGCAAGACAGAGTAGACGATGCAATCCATGCTGTTAAAGCAGCTAGAAAAGAAGGTATTTTACCAGGAGGTGGCACAGCTTTAGCTTTTGCTGCTAGTCAAGATTGGGAATTTAATTTAAAAGGCGGAGAGCTTTTAGGGTTAGAAATACTAAAGCAAGCTTTATTTGCGCCGTATACAAAAATATTAATTAATGCAGGGCTTAATCCTAGTAACTACCCGTTGGGTGAGTGGGGAATGGGTATAGATGTAACTTGTGGCTGTAGAAAAAACATGGTGGATGTTGGAATAATAGATCCGTTGTTAGTTACAAAAGCGGCACTTAATAATGCTGTATCAGTAGCTACTACAATACTGTCAACTGATTGTGTAATTTCAAACGTAAGAGAATAATGCAAGCAGTAGGAACATATATAATAATAGACGAAATAACCGAAGCATCTACTAAAACAGAAGGTGGCTTAGAATTGGGTGAAAAACACCGAGAAGATATAAGGTATAGAAAAGGAATAATTATATCAAGTGGGCCTGAAATAATGCAAGTAGGACAAAAGATACTTTATGATAGAGTAGCTGGATTTCCAACTGAATTTAAAGATAAAGTGTATAAAGTGATACAATTGAGAGACATTGTAGCTATATTATAATGGAAAGGTCAGATTTCGCACAACGTGGGGAATTAAAAGTAGATTTTTTAAAAGACTATAGATTAGTGTCAAGATGGGCTGCCAAAACAAATGATTTAAGTGTAGCTGATTTAGAGCTTCTTTTTTATTTAGATCCAATTTTGTATTTTACTATAGAAGATTTTAAAACAGGCACGTTGTTTTATACCTGGGATAAAGGAAGATTTTATAGATTACAAAAAAACAATTGGATAGATAAAATGCATCATGGAGGAGGGCGCAGAGGCGATCATAATAAATACAAAGTAAGTCAAAAAGGGAAATTACTTATTAATAGAATATATCGTATTTTAATAGGAGAAGAAAAAATACCTTCTTCTGCACGTAGAAATAAAATAATGAAACGTGAAACTTATATAGATAAAGTATATAGCCAAGCTATAAAAAAATTTAACAACCAAAAAAAATAAAAATGGCAAAAGTAACAATGACTACCACGGTAAACCCTCAAACAGGTGCGCCTATAAATACATTTGCAGTAACTGCAGGTGATATAATTAAAGCTGTGGTTTTAAGAACTAAAATGTGTGCAGGCGCTTATGAAACTAAAGATTTTTCTTTAGCTTTAACTATAGCAGATGGATCTCAAGCAACAGCAACAATACCAGGAGGATCTCCAGTACCAATATCAGGCAGAGGCGCTACTATAGCTGTAGAATCTTCTACAATTACAGCAACTACGTACATTGAAGGCATAGACTTCACGTTAAGCGGAGCTACAATAACTTTTACAGTACCTTATACAGGAGATAATAAAGTAACTACCATAATTTACGATTATTTTGATCCTGTAGCTGCTAATTTAAATTATGATGTTCCAGTATATCCATCAAATACCAAAGGTGTTATTACTATGGACGGTTTAAACTTAATTCTTTGGAATGAAGGCATATTAGCACAAGAAGTAAAAGCGTGGGTAACTGCTGGAACGGCTAATGGAGTAATTGAAGCTTTAATAACAGATGCATAAAACATAAAAAAATGAAAAAAGGAAATAAACTAAGTATTAGCCCAACAAATACGTTTACAAATAGTCTTAACGTTTCGCAGCCAAAAGTTGCAAATCCAAATCAATCTATGCCTATAACTGCAAAAGTTAAAAGAGCTGGTAGCACTAAACTAAAAGGATAAGATGGCAAAAATCAGTACATATACGATAGACTCTAATATAGAAGGCAATGATAAGTTGCTTGGTACTGACTCTGCATCAACTTCAGCACTAGCTACACGAAATTATACAATAGACAGCCTAAAAGCTTACATTCAAACTGGATCTCCTGCAAATATTACTGATACAATACCTCTTGGTTTTGCTTTAACAGTAAATAGAGAAGGTACAGCTTACGAAAGAGCTTTAGTAAGAACCTTAGCTGGTTCAACGCTTACTAATGTTGTATTGAAAAGTGCCACGGTTAATACAGGAGCAGATATATATTTAAATACACTTGGCTCAGGTCAAGCTTTTTTAATTATAAGAGATTATAACAATGGCTCTTTTGCTGTTGATTACGATCTAGCGGATTTTGCGGCTAATTCAGCTACATGGTCAGGAACAATAGGAGGGGTAGCACATACAGGTACCGTTACTTCATTTAATGCACCTGATTTTTCAAACGCAAGCCCTGCGGCTAACGCAACTCAATACGTTGGATCTGGCGCTACTAAGTATACAGATTGGGCATTTAACGTTACAACCACACCTACTTACACAGGTGGGCAAGTAGCCTTTACTGAGTTTACATTTTTAACAGGTGCTACTCAGATTGAAACACAAGCTATAGGTACATTAAAAGTTACTCGTAATATAGAAGTTCCTGATGGTGATGTTACTATAGGTACAGTATCACCTCAAAACGATCCTCATAATCTTACTGTATACGGCGATATTAAATTACCTACATCTGAAAGTCGCATAAAGTTTGGTGGTGACACTAACAATGTGCTTATGAGCACTGATGGCGCAGATCTTACTATTTCAGGAACTGGAACCGGAGCTAACCTCATTACTAATGCCAGTAGGTTTACACAAGATATAATAAAAGACACTAATGCTACCTCTGGAGACGGTCGTACTATTATGGGTCAAAATACATTTACTGCTATCAATACCGATGGTACTAGAGGTGTTTTGTCCAATACAGGTGTTCAACTTCAAGATGCTAGCGGTAACGCTTTATCAGTACAACAAGTTTCGGGTAATGCATCACAAGGAGGTTTAACTAACAAAGGTTATTTAACATCAATAAAAGTAGATGACAACTGGTTTAACTTACCAGCATTGTCGTCCGGAGTGGCGGAAGCTCTCCCTGGACTTAGCGAAACTTTAGCTGGGCCACCTGCGAACATTATTACAGGAAGATTATTTTACGGTATTCAAAATGCCTCAGGTGCTTTATTTCAAGCAGCAACCACTCCAACTTCTCTGTCTGTTCCAGAAACTATTACACAAAACACAACTTCAATAACATTAAATGCTGGCAATCAAACAGATTTTGCCTCTATATTTGCAGCAGTGCCTACAGGGCAAAGCTTATATTTTGTTGAAAGCACTTATACAACTGCTTTTCCAGCAGCAGGTGGTCAAATACTAGACACATCTGTTAACATATATTTAGTTGTAGCCTATGACGTAGGTACTTATATACTTACCTTTGGAAGACAAGGCTTTGGTACGCTTAATGTATCTACAAGCACTTTTAACATAGACTCTGAAGTTATAAAGTTTAATACTATACCTCAAGCGGTTAAACCAAATTATTTGTATTATGATACGGCTACTAAAGCCATATCTCATAATCCGCTAAATGTAATAGGTTCTGCAAACGGAGCTACATATGATTTTGGCGGAAATACAGATGTACCGGTTGTGTCAATTGACTTTGATAACTTTATTATTTCAGCGCCAGCAAATGGCGTTGTAACTTTAAAGCAAGGTTATACATTTGGAGGTGCTTTAACTGTTGATACTGTTGCAGTTGATTACAATCATTATATATTAAGCAATATAACAGCTGATAGAACTTTAACGCTTCCTGCGGGAACCGTAGGCGATAGTATAAAATTAACTAACATGTCTTCTTTAGATGCTTCCGGTGTATATGCACAACCTTTATACACTTGGTCTATAGCAACTAATGGTTCAGATAAAATAATGAGAGCAGCTAGTCTGACTCTTGATGCCTCAACGGAATCTTTCGAACTATTATATACGGATGCTGCTAACGGATGGGTAATAAACTAAAAATATGGGACTAACAATAGATTTACCAACAGCTGGACTCCTAGGAATTTCCGGAGCACAAGCATTTGAAATAACATCTAATACCACTCTTGGTATTAATAAAATATACGTTTGCAAGCAAGCGCCTGACTTTACTGTAACATTACCAACAACTGTAACGGCTGATGGTGGTGAAGTACTTATAAAAAAAGTAGGAGCTCAAACGGTAACAATTGCAGCTGCTCTTATAGAGGGTACAAATCAATCATTAACAATAACAAATAACCAAGCTGTACGCCTTGTGTATATCAACGCTACATTTGGTTGGTTAATAACTTAAGCTATGCCAGACGTTAAAACATTTTACCCCGGAGCAACAGCGGGTAATACAATAAATAATTCAACAGTAACAGCTACTGTTGATGATCAAAACGCTGTGCCAAATTCTAAAGTTTGGACAGGTACAGCTGCTGAATATGCGGCTCTTGGTTCTAAAGATGCTGATACACTTTATTTTGTAACCGCATAATGCCAATATACAAAGGAACTAGCGAGATTGCCAGTGGGAACTTTTATAAAGGTTCTGCAAACATTGAGAATGGATATAAAGAAAATAATTCATTTTATGTAAACACCCTAACTTTTGCTCTTGACTTTTTAGTTGTTGGAGCCGGTGGAGATACAGTTGCTTATGGTGGTCAATATGCATCTCCCCAAGCTGGCGGTGGTGGGGGAGGTTTTAGAACTTCTTACGGATCTGTATCAGGAGGCGGCGCTTCTTCAGAACCATCTTTAAGTATTACAACCGGAATAGTATATGACGTTATTGTAGGAAATTCAGCTTGTAAATTTCATACAATAACTTCACTTAAAGGAGGTGCTGGAACTGGAGGTGTTTCTGGTGGAAGTGGTGGTGGTGGTCGAGTTGGAGGAACAACTAGTGGTGGCGCTGGTACAACGGGGCAGGGCTATGCCGGTGGAAGTACGGCTGGCAACTTACGTTGGTCACAAGGAGGAGGTGGTGGTGCATCTGCTGTAGGTGCAGCCGGAGTTGAATATGGTTATGGAGGAAATGGGGGTAATGGTCTTCAAGCAACAATTTTAAGTAATTCTCAGGCGGCTAGCGCAGGTATAGGTTCTGGATCAGGTCAGGCGGTGGTTTCAGGAAACTATTTTTCCGGAGGGGGTGGTGGTCAATCGAGCTATTACGACAATGGAGAACATATGGGTGGTTATGCAATAGGTGGAGGAGGTGGAGTTACTTCTGGGTCAGGTTATAATCTTGCAACCTCTTTTCCTAACTCAGGAGGAGGAGGCGCAATTTTTTGGGATGGAGTTACGTCAAATACTACTTACGGCTATGGAGCAACTGGTGTTGTTGTTGTTAGATATCCAAATACCGTTACTGCAACTTTAAGTAATTTAACTGAAGCGTCAAACTCGCCTATTACAGATGGCTCTGACAAAATAACAATTATAAAAGCTGGAACAGGCACAATAACATTTGAATCCGCCTAGTAAAATAAAAAAAATAAAAAAATGGCAAATTTAACAAACATAATAGGTGGTCAACCGTACTATGATGCTACTACTGCAAACTCAGAATCTTTATTAAGCTTTTGGAAAGGTACACAAGCGCAATATAATGCTATAGGTACTAAAGATCCTAAAACATTATACTTAATTACAGCATAGATGCCTATAAACTTAGCAGAAAATCCGTTATCCGCCGCNAAGGTAGGCAGTCAAGATTTAACAGCTGCTTATATTGGAGTTACTCAAATTTTTCCTAATTCTACATCAATAACAAGTTGGACAGGAAGAGGAGCAACTTCTAGTTACAGCAATACTAGCCATAGTCTTACCACTAGCGTTACAGGACCAGCGGGAGCTACATTTAATTTAATAGGTAATAATGGCGCGGTTGGACAAACTGGTTTAACTAAAGCAGTTGATGGAGCAGAATCATTCTCGTGGAGTATTTCTTCTAATGATTCATGTGACGCTGCATCAAGAACTATTTCTTTAACCTTACAAGCTACCGGAAGCACTTTACTAGCAAGCCCCCTTGGGGGAAGCTCAAATCCAGACACAGCAACACAAGCTGCAGGACCAGTTTCTGGTTATGTATATGTGAATGGCTCAACTTCAGCTACTGTTCAAAATCCAGGTAACTATGTTACTGTTGGCGGACAAAAACAATGGCTATCAGGAACAATTTTTGATGTTACATATTCAGGTTCTTCTGTAACTAATGCTACTGGCACTTCTGGCGCGTCCTCATATATAATATTCAACGGAGGATCTGGACTTGTTCAAGGTTCTTGGTCTAATATTTCACAAAGTTTTGGAACTTACACAGGAGGACCTAATGCAACCTGGAATACTAGCGGAGTCCCCGCTTCTGGTCAAACAGGTTCTTTATCAGGCACTTTTACTACATCAACACAAAATGCAGCAATATATTTTCGTACCTCCTTTACCTCTCCAGCAGGCTGTTATGGTATAACACCTTACTCGAATTTATTTTATATATACCCTTAAAAAATGGCAAGAATAAAACTATATCCAAATGATACCACTATACAGGGCGGTGATAAATTAGTTGGAACTGATATAAACGGTAATGCTACTAAAAATTACCAGGTTGAAGAACTTGCTCAATATTTTGAACAAACAGGTAATGCTTTATTTCAATATAACTTTGCAGGCACTTACAGTACTGAAGTTATAAATACTGGAGAATATAGATACCAAGTTGATCCTTCAGCGCCAAATATTTATGGTTGGGTTAATATAACAGGTATTGCTATAAGCAGGTATAATAGGAATGGCGAAGATATAACTCCAATAGTGCCTTTTTTAGTTAATCAATTAATAAGGATTACAGATATTGGTACATCGGAAAGCTTAGGCTACGGATTGTATAAAGTTAAAAGCTCTACTTCTCTCAGTGGAGGATCAGCTTATTTGCTAACCTTTGCTTTTAAAGGAGCATCAAGCACTGTAGGAAATAACGTAATTTCTTTAGCACCATTTGGTGGTCAAGATTACGAATACGACGAATCTTTTCCTGTAGCAGCTTCAGACTGGACTATAGATCATAATTTAGGAAGATTCCCCAGTATAACTACTGTAGATTCTGCAGGTAGTGAAATTATGGGAGCTGTAACATATAATAGTGAAAATAAAATAACAGTGGTATTCAATTCCGCAACAAGTGGTAATGCATATTTAAACTAAAAAAAATGGCAATAAATTTTTTAAACAATCTTGATTTAAACAAGAATCAGCTACAAAATGCTGTAATACAAGTCTTAGGCACCGCTCCATCAAACCCAGTTGCTGGTCAAATATATTATGATTCCTCGGATAATAATGTATACTATTACAATGGTAGTGCGTGGACATCATTTTCTGGAGATATAACAGAAATAACAACATCTACAGCTAATCAACTTACTGTAACAAACGGTGCTGGACCTATAGTGCAATTAGCTATGATTACGGCTACTGTTGCGAATAACAGTACAGCTCTAGCTACCGGTGATCAAATATATGACTTTGTAATAGGTACACCTATAAGCTCATTAGCTACAGCTACAGCTAATGTTGATATGGGTAGTAATAAAATAATTAGTGTTACTGATCCTACAGCTGCTCAAGACGCGGCAACCAAAGCTTATGTTGATGCTGCTGTTGTAGGTGGCTTAACTTACAAAGGAGGATACAATGCCTCAACAAATACACCAGATTTAGATTCATCAACAAGCGCAGCAACTTATACTATAACAGTTTCTAATGCTTCTGGTGCTAATAAATATTATGTAGGAGGTATACAGCAACAAAGCTTAACGTTGATACCCGGAACTGCATACGTTATAAATCAAGACTCTGCAACTAATACAGGCCATCCACTAATATTAAGTACCTCAGCTATAGCTAGTGGTGTTTATCAAACTGGAGTAACTTATGAATTAGATGGAGCAACTGTAACCTACAGTGCTTATACAGCTGGTTTTGATGCAGCAACTACAAGAAGAGTTAATGTAACATTGCCTGTTGGAGCGCCTAGCTTAAATTACATATGTTATATCCATCAAAATATGGGTAATAATGTAACTAGCGGAAATATAGCTATTACCATAGGAGATACATACACTGTTACTACAGATGGATTATTCTTTTCAGAACAAGTACGAGTCGGTGACTTTTTAATTGCGGAAGTAAGTACGGCCGCAGGTGCTGGTAGCGCATTGGCTAATTGGACTGTAGTTCAGAGCAATATAGACATAGCTACC
>JGI24003J15210_10001604_pt1 | contig 9943 bp, 12 predicted proteins | sample LinPmetageLP28_FD_15210 | JGI IMG/M metagenome (IMG submission 15210)
CGGCAATCTGCCAGCCTAAGTCTTCTAGTATATTGTTTTCATTATAAGGTTTAAGAGATTGATTGTCTTCGTCCCATATTAGTCCCGGAACTCTTCCACCTTTAACCCATCTTTTATGTTGTGTAGCTATTTTAGGATTAACTCCTCCTTTGCCACCAATAGGCATCTCTACCTTATCGTACCAGCCGGGAGGCTGTATCATTCTACCATTTGGGCCTTTTATTTGCGGAGGTGTTTGACCTGTCATTTGATATATCTCTGCAGGAGATATAAGCATAGTTCTACGGTCATCGGCATTTAAATTATCGCCGGGTGCTTCACTAATTACTTGTTCAAACAGATCATTGAGACGCATATTACATCTCTTCAGGCATATCGTCTACTACTACTGGAGGTTGCTCTGGATAATCATTTACAGCCAAATATTCCATATAATGCTTTACAGCACCTAAGTAGTCCGCCGCTTTTGTAATTTTGGCTTGTACCCAAGGCTCTAAATTATCAGTATCACCTATCATNCCATGTAGTTCAATNGCATACTTGCTCATTTTGTATAGCTGACTNTTTGCCATCCAACCATCTTCGTCAGTTGCATCAAGTACACCTTCCATTATTTCACTAGTATATAATACAGGTTCTTTGCCTTCGTTAAGCTCTGAAATGTGTTTTTTCTTCCAAAGTTTTGCGAGATCAATGTCTTCGAATACTTTGCGTTCTACTCCATTAATATCCAAAACTTTATATTGACCACTGTCCTTTATAACTTTGGGTGCAGTGATCTTTGCTGTTGTGTTTATTTTTTCTAATCTCATGGTGTTCTCCGGATCATTTTGTTGTATACTGGATCTTTAGGATTTTTAGCACTGTTTACTAGTCCTACTGCTTGCTTAGCCGCTTTTTTGTGTGCTTTGCCTTTTTTATTTGTAAAAAGTGGCATAGCGACAGTAGCCATTCCGCCGGCAGTCGTTGTTTCCTGTATGATGTCAGATACTTTCATATAGTTATTTATATGATTATTTGGATTTGTTTTTGCCTCGACGCATGTTAAGTTGCCACTGTGCCATACGTCTACGCTCACCTGAAGAGCTCTTAGCAATTTTTTCTAGTTGTGCTAGTGTTGCACCTTTGGGTATGCCTACACGTTTGCTAAGTCCTTTGCGTTCTGGATTTTTACCATCAGCAAAGTTTTCATTTTTTTGCGGGTTTGGATTCTGTAGTGAAAAGAAATCTGCACTACCATTACCTACTTCAGATTTTCGTAAACTCCAGCCTAGTTGACTAGCAAGTTTGTTTGCATAACGAGTATATAATCTTGACCTACCGTCACTGTCATGCTCGTCTTTGTCAGCATTAAAATCAAATTGTTGTACACGTTCAATACCTACCTTGGATATCCATTCATTCATTATTGCCATAACTGTAGCAAATATTCTAAATGCGTCTCCGGTACCTTCACTGCCCATTTTTGAATTAACTGCAAAGTCAATACTAAAATCATCTTGGCTTTTATTTCCATCAAAATCCATAACCAGCGGCCCGTTAGGTGTGTTTGCTTTTCCTACCCAAGTACCTGTTTCGCTAGGTCCTTCTAGTTTAAAAGGATATGGATTATCTAAAGATTCATCTACCTTGTTTTTATCTAAACCTTTAAGCAGTTCGTCTTTGTTTGCACTGAAGTTGCCTGCTTTCCATTGTGTACGTAATGCTTGTAGTGTTTGACCAATTTTAGGTCCACGAGCATGTCCAAGTTGTATAAGGTCATTGCCGTCTACAGGAAACTCAGGTGCTTTGAATGATTTTATATATGCAATCATATCATCTTGATTGTTGTATCTAGCAAGTGCATCTAGTTGTGATCTGTCAAATCCATCTGCCATCTGGTCAGTGTACCACTTTTTATCATGTGTTTGACCTTTTTGACTGATAAGAAATCCCAGCTTGCTTTTTTCCTCATTGCTCATTTTCCAACGTACACCAATAGCTTCATCATCAGTTATTCTTGCTAGGTTAATAATTGGATCTCCACCGTTCATTACATCTTGCGACGATTTAACATTTAGCCCAATTGCATTCATTACACCTGTTTTCTGCATTGCACCTAGTATTTGCTGTATGTTATCACCGCTGAGTATTTTGCCCATCTCCATCCAAACACGTTCAACACTAAGTTGTTTTAGTCCTGCTGTGTTGTTGGCTATAGCTTGCATAGTATCTTTGTCAAATGTAGGTGTATCTAATCTACCTTGAAATCTAAAGTAACGCAATGTACGCAAGTAATCTTCTTTAATGCGTTCCTCTGGATCACCAACAAAACGTGTAACTTTGTCTTGTAGGTCATCCATGCCACCATGGTAGTCATANAAGTTACCTTCAAAGTCCATACTCATAGCATTGTATGTTAGATCTCTNCGTTTAGCATCTTCTTCCCAACTGCGNACAAANTCTACTTCAGCACGTCTGCCATCTGTTTCAACATCTGCTCTTAGTGTTGTTATTTCAAACTCTTCGCCATTTATTACTGCGGTTATAGTTCCATGTTCTATGCCTGTAGGTATATGACGCACACCTGCACTGTCAAACATCTGTTGCATTTCATCGGGTGTTGCATCACTTGCAAGATCAATATCTTTGGGTGTTTTATTTAAAGCAAGATCTCTTACTGCACCGCCAACGATACGTATTTCATGTCCACCTCTATTGAATATATTTGCTAGTTTGTTAAGTTCGTCAGTTACTTCAAACTTTTTTTTTAAATCCAGCTGTTCATCATCAAAAAGATTTTTACCTTTTTGCAACATTGACTGCCACCAGTTTTGAGGATTTTGTGTACCTCTTGTTGCGACTTTTTTATTTTGCGGTGGTTTATTCTTGCCACCCCAATTGATATGTTGTCCTATAGTACCTGCTTGATTTGTAGCTGGAACATTCTCAACAGGAAATTCTTTGTTTGATGTTTTGAAATCTGCTTTACGCATTACAGTTTTAGCTATTAAGTCCAACTCATCGTTCTTGTCGTCCCACTGAAGTACAAATGGCAAGTTAATATCTGTTTGCAAATCTTTCATCACTGCTTGACTGTTAGGTCCCATTTGTGCAATAGGTCTGCCCCAACGTTTGTATTCTTGTTTAAATAATCTTGTCAACTCACTCATTGTGATTGGCTTTTGATTACGTACATCATTTACTCTATCCATAAAATGTCTAGTAAACTCTACATCAATGCCAACTTTGCCAAACAGCTTGTCTGCAAAACGCTCAAGCTGATCGATATTAACTTTTTGTATGCCTGCGTCTTCTCTGAGGTATGGTAAATCAAACCAATGTTTAAACCATTCTGGTGTACCAACTTCTATACCTTTTTTCTTTTCCGCCCGTCTACGCTCAGTGCCAGTAACACTCATATTTTCTGTTGCTATACTTCTAAGATCATCAGGTAACATATCAATAGCGGCACTACGCAAGTTGCTATTACCTTTTTTCATAACTCTTAGCAAATCTGCTTTTTCAGCATGATAGACTTTGGCAAACTTAGGATCGTTTTGACCTATGTCTTTGCCATTGCTTATTAAGTCAGCATATTTTATAGTTTGTGCATCTGCACTAACCATTGATAGTTTATCTCTATCAATACCTTTACGTACTTTTCTATTGCCATCTTCTGGTTTACTAACGTCTGTAAGTTCAACTACAAGTTTTGCAATCTGCGGACCAAACTCTTTCATTATGTCTTGTGATGTAGTTGCTGTATCTTCTACAGTGTCATGTAGTAGTGCCGCGGCTTGCATGTCTTCACTGCCACCAGCTCCTTTAACAATACGTCTAACTTCATCTAAATGTACATAGTAAGGATCACCTGTATACTTACGTTTATGATCTTTATGTGCTTGTTGAGCAAACATTTCAGCACGTTGTATTGTTGTTAGTTCGTCTTCGTCTTCAGTAACGTTTTTTTGCACTTCGAGTTTTTCAATACGCTGGGTCAAATCATCTAACATTTTATCTTGTTGAACATTTCTCATTTTGTGATGTTTATCTTCAGCTTTACTAATTGCTTGTGAATCTTCTATATCAGCAATTAGTGCAGTTACCGGATCTTTTGCATGTGGAAATTTTATCATTAAATCGTTAATTGCTTTAGCTGTTCTAGGATCAAAACCTTTTAGTTCTTCTTTATCTTCTTTTGCCTCTACTAGTCCTAAGTTAAATGCTTGATTGGGAGTGGCGCCTTTTACACCCAATGGCTTAGGTTTACCATTGCCTCCAAAAAACTTTTTAGCTTGACGTTCTGTTTCACCAGGCTGTACGTCAGGTGTAGTGTTAACACCTTTTACAATTACGCCATCTTCTGTTAGTTCATTTATTTTCATCTTGGTATGCCAAACGTTTTTTTCTTACCTTGAGGATTTGTTATAGTTGCAGATCCTGGTGTAGCACTTATATTAGTACCATTTCCCATATCATATTTCATTTTTGTTACATTTGTTGGTGTACCAGCTTTCATAGCACCTTTTGTATCTACACTCATTGTCCCTGATGCTATATTACCAGTTGTTTGTTTACCATTTACTCTTGTTTGTTGAATATTTGCTCCATCGGGTGTTTGTGTCTGAGACGTTTGTTTCACTGACCCATCTGCATATGAAGTAGTTTGCATTCCTCCAATTTTTGGAGTGCTTCTAGATACTTCATTGCCGCCAACAGTTGTAACACTACCGCCTGCGCCTGTTCGTTTAGTCATTGGTACAAATTCGTTTATTTTCATGTTAATATCGTCAATAGTTGCAGGATCGCCTGTGGGTTTATTGTTTGTCTAGCAGATTCTAGGCTTTGTATTCCTCTTCGCATTAGATCAGCATCTTCGGGTGTAATATTTTGACCACTCTCTAGCTGTTGAATATAACTGAAAACTTTGTTTGTGTCAATAGGTAACTGCTCTTCTTCTTGTTCTTTTTGTATGTTACGACTGTTGCTTCCGCCTTTTTTACGTATTGCTTGTAGGTCATCTAATGCTTTTATAAGTGCTGATAATTTTGTTGTAAGTACTTTGTTACTATTCAGTTCATAATCAGCAAAACGCATTCCGTCAGTACCTTGTTTCATTTTACCTAATAGTTCAGTAACACTTTGCACTAGATTTTGCATAAGTCCATCTACACTCATAGTACCATAACCTGGTACTGCTACTGTGCTTTTCATTGGAGTATCTTTATCAAAGTCGTATAGTTCTTCTGTGTATATGTCTTTGTATGTTGTTTTTGGAAACTTTTTTACTAGTTTAAGTAGTTTGTCAGCATTAATACTTACTTTAAAAACATCAACACTATCATTAGTATTCCAAGCTACTAACCATCTATGGTGTCCATCAATAATATAGTTATCTTGGCTAGCAATAACAGGCTTGCGTGGTTCACCACGTATCTGTTTGTCTATTTGTTTCATTACACCTTTGTCACTAAATTCACCTTGTGTGGCTTTTAGTTGTTTTGCTGGCATAGTTTGTTTAGTAAACTCTGCACCATTATCTTTCAAATAGTCAATAAATTCGTTGTAATCATTTTTATGTATTTGTGGCATTTCTACACGTTTCATGCCTTTTGTATCTACACTGTCTGGTTTTACTATTTTAAATTCTTTCACTGACCCACAACGGCAGGGTTCACTGCTACACTTACCACACACCCATTCGTTGATATCAGTTATTTTCATTTACCATTTCCTACAAGACCAGTAACGTGCTTTAGTCTTTGGTCCTGGGCTATCACAGTTGTGTCTGGCTCTAAAAGAACGTCTTGCCGCTGGATTATTTTTTCTAATTTTCATAGCTTTGCCCTTAACACTTGAGCCGCCATGTCCAAAGTTAACTTTTTTAACATTACCTGTTTTAGGATCTTTAACATAAACTTTAAACTTCTTAACATCACCTTGCATTGGTTTGTTTAGTTTAACTTTACGTCCTTGATACTCTGCTTCAAATAGATCATTTTCATCTATACTGTATGCTAAGTATCCAAACTCCTCATGGAAGTCTTGATCATCTTCTAGCGTAACTTCTTCGTTAATTTGTGGTTGTGTAAATTCGTAAATCTTCATAAGAACACCCTTGGCTTTGTTTTAAGTATTTATACTTTTACCAAGGGTGTCTATTAAAGTTTATGCGTCTGCTGTGAAATCATCGTCGTCTGCATTGTCGACGTCATCTGCACCAGCTTCTTCGATCTTTACTATACCAGCGGCCGCCGCGGCAAAGCCCCATGCTTGTCTAGTATTAGTTAATGCGTTTGTTCCAGTTCCACTTGGTGCTACAATAGTTGCAACACGACCAGAAATTTTGCTTACGCCATAAGTTTCTGCATCACTACCTTGTACTGAAATTGACATTTCACCTAGGAATGTTGGTGTTCCAGCGGCACCAGTATAAGTTAAAGTGCTGACTGCTTTACCAGTTGTTAGTTTGCATAAGAATGTATCATCTGCTGTTCCTGTTTCTGAACATAAGAATCTTTTACTACCTTTTTGTTTTACAATAAATCCTTCTTTAACGGCTGTACCGTTATTAAAGTTTACTTTGATTTCATTGCTTATTGGCCCTTGTGAACCATCTTCGTTAGTTTTGTATTGCACTGGTCCTGCACCAGCTTTTGCAAAAAATCTTTTGTTTAGTGGTCTTCCCATTTTGTTTCTCCTTTAAAGAAGTCCTATGTGGGTTCTAGCCACTACGCTGTGGGTACAGCATAAGTCCTCTTCATGAGTACTATCGGACACTGCTATTTAGTAAGAAACTGGTAGATTTTTTTGAGTAGAGCTTTTACTACTTTTGGGTTATCATGGAATATATCAACATATGCTTTTAGATCCGGACTTAATAAGTATCCTAATTTGTCTTTAAGCTCACTACTTTTGGTTACACTGCGTAATATTTGCATTGCTCCGTCTGTACCTTGTTTACGTTTAAGTTCGTCTGCAATATTCATAGCATATGCTTCTATCTCATCACCTCTGCTATAATATTCTCTGTTACTAGTAGTATCATCCATGCCATAACTATCAGCGTCATAGTCTCTAGCAGTATGTTGATCTGCATGCATATATTCATGTTTGACTGTGCTTTGCAGTTTACGCAAGAACTCTTTTCTGTTTTGGCTATCCCATGATACTTGTTGACCATTAAACATTAGTTCTACAGTAATATCATTTTCTTCTTCGTCGTCATAAAATGCACCAATAAGCACTGTATTTGGTTCTACTTCTTTGTGTTGTAAACTATTAACATTAAGTTCAGGAAATGTTTTTTGTACTATCATAACGATATCATCAATTGACTGTGTACCAGTTAATTGTCTACTGAGCTGTGCAATAGGTATGTTTCTTGGTTCAGTGATTTCGTATAACCTCATAAAATTATTTATGGCAATAGCTTAATAACTTCTTGTTCCATTGGTTATATAACTGGTGTTGTGCAAGATTTTTTAGTTTTGCTTCTACCATAATATCAAAGTCGTCTCTAAAACTCAATGCCCAGTCATTACATGCTGTGTTCCAGCACATATCACTGTGTGCTCTTAGCTTTTGTTTTTTGTATCCTTGAGCTAGTAAATTTTCCATATCTGGTCGTTTGTTTGGACTATGGTCTACAAGTAAATCTTCTCTTGACAAACTGTAGTGCATAGTAGGACGCACACCACGCCAACTATCAATAACCTGTTTAACTCTGTCGTCATGAGGTTTAATGTATTCACCTGTCTTTACCCAGTGATGGTGTATATCTAATACTAAGCCCAAATGTCCACTGAGTTCGAGTGAGGCGTCAAGTCCCCAGGAGTTTTCGTCGTTTTCGATTGTGATGCAGTTTCTCGCTTCTGGCGAGAGTCTTGGAAGGCAGTCTTTGATCCCTTGTGGACCTTTGCGACCGGAGATGTGTACATTGATCTTAAAGTCCTGGAATTGTACACCGTACCCCATCCACCTGGCGATATCCACATGATATTCAAACTCCTCTATACTTCTATTTACTATATCGTCGTCAACACTTGCCAAAACAGTAAACTGCCCAGGATGCATAGACACGCGAACATCAAGCTGGCGTGAAGCTTCACCCACTGCTGAATAAAGTTGTTCGGCTCTTTGTCTGACATCCGGCTTACGCCAAAAATAACTCCACTCGTGCTGAGTATAAGCAGGCAACTGATTGCTTCCAAGGCGGACCATTCGTAACCCATCATCTAATCCTCCTACATATTCTACAAGACGTTTAGCCGCCGCACCGTTGTGTTCCATAATATCCCACAATCGTTGCTCAGCTACATCTCTTGTTTGGTTGTTAAGCCACGTTATTGTTGTAGCTTTCTCTGTAAGAGGACGCTGTAGTTCTTCTAGAATTTTTTTCTTTTGTGTTTGATCCGGGTGCATATACTTACATGCAAAACCAATACGTTCAGTCATAGTATCCTCCTATGTATTATGTTACTAACATAACACAAGAAGTCTTACTTGTCAATTGAATTTAGTAATATTTTTACTATAATAGTCTAGTAGTTTTTTCTCTGTAAGCTGAGGCATACGTCTATAGTTTTCGGGTAAATCATCATATGGTCGCATTGCAGGGTGTGTTTTTTCATTAACACTCATATTAAGCCCATATCTATATCCGTTGTTTACCATTGACTGTATCCAATCATTATGAGCTTGACGTGCAAATGTTTGATTTAGTATGTCTTTTGCACCTTCATCCATTTTTATATCATATTCAAATGGATGTCCAAAGTCTGCTTCTGCTCTATACACATTGCTAGTTTCAATTTCAAACTCATGTTCGGTTATTCTCATGTAACCTTCTACAATACGTTCTGCTTCATTAGCAGTAAGATGTCTTATAAGTTCTACTCTATATAACAATTGATTGTCTTGCAATGCTAATACAAAATTACCAGACGGATCATCATCTTTTATTACGCCAGCTGGTGCTAGCATTTCTACAGTGAGATACCAACGCTGAATTTGATCAGCTTCTAAGTATTGTTCTGTTCTTTGTTGTATATAAAAGTCTTCCATTGTTACATTCTTCTTTTTGGCGGTGGCAAATCGTCAGTTTGATCTACAATATCAACTTCTGTTCTGTCGATATTTACTCTTGTTGTAGTTGCACTAGTAGGCATACTGCCTTGGGCTTGTGGTACTGATACTGGTGGCGTGTGTTTGCTACTAGTACTATTTACATACAAACCGAACCATGCGGCTCCGGCTCCTACAACTACACTTACTAATCCTGCTTGTGCATTGTTTGGTTCTGGCAATGCCATAAACCAAGTACAAACTTCGTACAGCAAGTATATGTACATGCTGATAAAAGCTCTTGGAAATAGTCGCCACCTACTAAAATATTCTGGCGCTATCCACCATATGCTGTCTTGCTTCATACTCAAACTCCTATTATCTAATAGTATTTATTGAATATGATACTCGTGGTCTATCTTACGATACTCTTTGCCTCCCCACCAGTTTACATACACTACTTCAGCATGATTAATTGGACCATCAATTTCTCTATTCCAAAAATTTATAAATCTGTGTGTACGTGGAAACTTTGGAGTAATATCGTGTAATTGCCAAACAAATTCATTTAGTACATGAACATAATCTGGCATATGATAAACTACTTTAATTGTGACGAGTTGGTCTTCATCAAATAATTTCATACTATTACTTAGTATGATATCTCGAAATCATAAAAAAAGAGTGTACTTAGCACACTCTTTTCACTGGGGGTAAAACTTAATTAAAATGTAAATGCTAGTGCAGTTGCACCTGAAGCATTATAATTATTTGTGCCAACATTTGTACCGTTGCCACTTGCTCCAATTAGTCTTAGAGCGGCTTGCAAATCTGCAGGTGTCCACAAGCTACCTTGTACCATGACTCTAAATCCACCGTTGCTATCTTCAGCACC
>JGI24003J15210_10001612_pt1 | contig 9920 bp, 19 predicted proteins | sample LinPmetageLP28_FD_15210 | JGI IMG/M metagenome (IMG submission 15210)
AATGAAATCATTTTATATTGTTTTAAATTATGGTAGCTTTGCCTTTACTACCGATACCTCAATTAGAGTCAAATATCGTATTATATAAGCCTATATACCCTTTCAAAATTGCAGTCTTGACCATATTCGTTTTTGTCATTTTCTACAATAACAAAATTGTCGTGCCTTTGCACTCTGAAAGTACCAAAGTCATAAACTTTGTAGCCTGTAAAACTCTTAACAGATTTAGCCGTATAACGTTGGGTGTTATCGTCCTCACCTACTACCATTTTTTTGCCTTTAAACTTAAAGCTTGTGTTAGTAGGTTGTGAGTGGCTTAATAGATTATCTTTATAGACATCTAATCTACTATACTCTTTGCCATTAAAGTTGTTTTGAGCAACAAGGTTAGTCAATAAAAAAGTTGTAAATAAAAGAAAAAATAGATACTTCATAATTGATAAATTTTTATGTTTTTAATTAATGATAGTTCAATATAGTGATTAATATTTAAACCACCAAATTTTTATTAAAAATTATTCTTTAAATACCGCTTTGACCTTAAATACTCTCCTTCTATCTCTTTGTCTGGGGTCAGTATCCACTAGGACATTACCATTGCTATCTAAAAGTAGTACATGACCCTTTACACCAACATAGTAATAAACGTTATCAGAAAGGTCTGTATACCCTTTAATAGCCTTCTTTAAGGCTGATACTGTAGTAGCTTTTTTAAATGCCGTTTTACGGCTTCTAACGGCATATCCGAATCTGCGCATAATAGCCAATGCAGAATCATTCCCAGTTCTTTTACTCCAAGTAAATTTATAGCTATTTGGCTTAATACCCAAGTAGCTTAGGCAAGCTGAAACACACACACCATTGAAATTCCCATTACTAGTTTTAACATGGTCAGCAAGTATCTCAATATTTTTTCCATCATTAGTTCTGTAGTTTCTAGTAAGTTTCATATCGTTTATTTTAATTGGTTAATGTGATAGTTCAAAGATAAAGCAAATAATCGAAACCACCAAATATAAAACACTATTTATTTAAGTTTCTTTAAAAATTATTTTTAAGTTATTAGTAATCAATTAGTTAGAAACAAAATTAAAAAAAATGTTAAAACGTTTGGAATTGTCGTTTATTCTCCTTATCTTTAAGTATTCCATTACGGATAAGGGTTGGATTTCGCAAGTTGTCCGATAGAGTAGACTCCACCGAACCCTAAACCGAAATATGTATGAACATAAAAAAAAGTGACACCCAATATTGAATGTCACATTTGAACTACATTAACTCCCCCAAAGAAAATGTGGTTCGTTTGGGTGCGACCCTAGATTTTAGCACCCATTTGTTGTGGTTGACAACTGCCTTTGAGACAGCCACCACAACGTGAGGTTGGTTAACTCTACGCCAATCGGCTAGAGCAAACTGCTTTGTCCAATTTTGCATCCCCAAAGCATATGACAACTCGACAGTGCGAGCCTCTTTCATGCAAAATTCGAGGTAATCATTCACCTCAAACATGACAAACTCAATATCTGAAGCCTTCCTCTCAGCCTCAATTTGAGCCTTAATGTGAGGTTTGTTATTACGCACCTCATTTAAGCGAATAGCCTCATCCCTAGCCTCTTCTGACTCAAACCGTTGCCACCATCTACCATAACAATCCTCCCACTCTACACATGGGACATCCCACACTTGAGTTTCATAATTAAACCCATAATCCATGTCTGACAAATAAACGATGATTTCCATAATATTTTTTTTTGGTTAATGTGATAGTTCAAAGATAAAGCAAATAATCGAAACTACCAAATATAAAACTATATTTATTTCACTTTCTTTAAAAATAATTTTTAAGTTATTAGTAATCAATTAGTTAGAAACAAAATTAAAAAAATATAAAATTATATAAGAAAAAATTAGGATTTTAATTTGGAATGCCTTATCTTAGATGTATGGAACGAAAAGGAGATGAAAGGCAAAGGGTTGGATTTCGCAAGTTGTCCGATAGAGTAGACTCCACCGAACCCTAAACCGAAATATGTATGAACATAAAAAAAGCTACCTAAATTAATAGATAGCTTTTAATTGTTATTTTGTTAATCTATCAAAAACGAATTTGCGAGCCGTTATTTTACGTCTTTTGCTAGGGTTTTCATTATACTTATCTTTTACAAAATTTCGATAAGTCATATAGATATTTTCTCCGCTATTATAATCATAAGCAATTACGGATGGTTGGTATGTTTCCCATTCAGATTCTGGGAAACAGCCTAATGGAATCCATCCATCTTTTTTTAATTTATCTTTAATTTGTTGGATTTGTTTTTTATTTATCCAAGCCTTTTTTACCTCGTAATATTTTATTTGTTTCATAACTAAAAATTTTATTGGTTAATGTGATAACATCATCACAATTGTAAATATAAATCAAATAATCGAAACCACCAAATATAAAACACTATTTATTTAAGTTTCTTTAAAAATAATTTTTAATAGATTAATAATCAATAAGTTAAGAACAAAATTAAAAAAATATAAAATTATATAAGAAAAAATTAGGATTTTAATTTGGAATGCCTTATCTTTACAATAGTGGCATACAAGGGTTGGGTATCACAGTTATCCAAAAGAGTAGACTCCACCGAACCCTAAACCGAAATATTTAACATATAAAAAAAATTCATATATGTCGAAATAACATATATGAAAATTTAATATATTTAACCGACCTTATAATTCCCATTCTGGATGATACATATTTAAAAAAAACAGATGTAATAAAAATGTGAAAAACAAAATTGGTTGACACAAAATTAATACTATCCAAATTATAAAATGCGACATTTTCATACTTTTCATAGTTATATAGTTTTATATAGTTAAGTAATATAATGCAATTTAGTTTTAATAAACGACTTATGCAAATTTTTATACGATTATTTTTAAAAAACTTTTTCCTTATTAAATCAACATATATTGATATACATCAACAACCTAAAATTAGCTTCTATTTTTACGTTTAAGAGCATTTAATATATTAAGTGGTATGTTCATATGGTTTAATAGATAAAGTCCTTAAAAACGACAAAATATGGACATATAACTTTTTTTATCATCTATTAGCCTGGGGCGTAAAAAAAAGACTACCTAAATTAATAGATAGCCTTTTTGTAGGGTAGTAACTATATGATGTTACACAAGGTCAAGAGCAAACTTGAATGACTCTTGGTTTGTACGGTAATTAGTTGAAAGCATAGCCGACTCAATACGACCATTTTCACGTCTTGGTGCTGACTTGCTATGTGTAGTCCAACGAGTAACACCCGAATGTAACCCCCAAACGTTTTGACCCTTTTGAGCCGTTTCAATAGCAATCATGCTATATAACTCATCCATAGAATTGATTACACGAGTAGAAGCCTCTGAAAGGTCTGCTACGCTATCTTGCTTAGACACCCCAATAAGGTGCTTAACAAGTTGATGCTTAATTCTATCCGAAATCTTAACCCCTGCGAAACGGTTATAAGTCTGAATTGTATCCATAGACTCTGCAAGGGCAGTTTCAATCAATGTAGGAATTTCCAAAATTCTTTGAGTAAGTGAAGCAGTATGACGCATACGGCTATTCCCAGCCTTATAGAACTGAAAAAATTGGTTTGCGCAACTCATAGTTAAGTCACCAATTCCAACACTAAGACCCGTAGACCCATCATTGGAATCAATGATAGTGACGAAACGTTTAATCGTATCAGACCCTACCTTAGCATCGCCTTCGATAGCTAATTGTAGAAAAATTCTACGACCACCGTTTAAAGAGCCACCTTTGGTAACCTCTAATTGGTCACCAAACGGTTCCATACCCTTAAGAACCAATTCCACCACCTCTTTGTTTTGGCTAACAGTGTAGCCTTTTTTTACGCTGTTAATACACTCGTTGGTTTTCGAGTTATATAGGAAATGATATGGCGAATCCATATACTGTTTCGTGGTCACTAATTGACCATACTCATTTACAGAAGTGACCTCCATTTCGCCTTTTGCAGCGACCTTATTTATTGTGAAATCAAGACCGTTAGAAGTTAAAATTTGGTTTACTTTGGCATCAAAATTTGAATTGTTCATAATATATAAATTTATTGGTTAAAAAAATGTTGCGCTAATATCAACGCCCTTCACAAATATAAAACGAAATAATGAAACCACCAAATATAAAACCCTATTTTTTAAATTATTTTTAAACTTTTTTTTGACTAGTATTGATTATCAATCAGTTATGAACAAAATTATTTTCGTAATAATTTATAGATGCTCAATTTTCGTATAAAATTGACTATATACAATCTTATATAGATTATAACCTTATCCTATATAAAATAATATTTTTTTAAAAAAACTGCTTAAAAATTTTTTTATTCGAGATTAATGCCTTATCTTAGATGTATGGAACGAAAAGGAGATGATTGAATAAGGGTTGGTTTTTTTGCGAAACCAAAAGAGTAGACTCCACCGAACCCAGGAGTGAAATGTGAAATATATTGGAAAAAAACATATATAAGATGATATATGTTCCACGTGGAACATAAGCTACCAATTAGATTGGCACTTACGTTTCCTCGAATAATTCTTTTTTGACTTATGTACCTTGTGAACTTTTTTGAATCCATGTGGATTGTCCTCAAGGTATTCTTCTCTTGCTCCTTTTCCAAGACCATTAATGAGAAGATTTTCTTTTTCTTTTTTGGTTAGCTTTTTCATCGTTGTTATTGTTTTAATGGTTAATTAATGTTATATGTAAATATAGTGAAAAGAATCCAAACCACCAAATATAAAACGATATATTATAAAAAAATACACAAACGTGTACTATTTAAATCATAACAGTTGCTAAACACAACTCCTTCTAGTCGCAGATGTTTAGCTTGGTGTTGGCAACAATACTAATATATCATTGTCCATATTACCCTTACACCAAAATCGTGTCTATCTATTTGGTCGGCTCTTCCTTTTACTATTGTAAGTCCGTGCTTATCTGCTGAGTATCGCATCCATTTTTTAAAAGAAGCCATTGCTGTTTTATAAGATTTGTCTTTATAGAATAAGTCTTGGAACTCACTAAAAACATTATTAAAATGGAATGCTGCTATATCACGCTTTTGTCTTATACATTGGTCAAAGTATACAATAATGTCCGTACTGTTGCCAACACCATATATACGTAATGGCTTTCCGTTTATGTCAAAATACTTTATATCTATTCCCATTGTTTTTGTCTGTTTATTAATTTCTGTGATAAGCCACTACGCATATACAACACGTTAGCAACAATGCCTTTTCAGTTCTTCATTTCGTCTTTCTGCCCTTTTAGCAAAGTCATAGTCATACAATGCTTTATCTGTGCAATCGGCACACATACCATCAAACATATATCTGTTTACAGTAGATAATATTTTACCGCAACCGCTACACTCATCACAGTTGCTAACACTACCTAAATTTAATTTATTCTCTTCGTTCATAAACATAATTTTAGCTTAAATGTTATGCACCATTAGGCACACCCTTTAGTTTTTTGTATTTTTTTATGGTTTCTATCTGTCCGTTTTGTTCATAAAATCTTTCGTAAGTTTCAGTAATACAGAATGTCTTTGAAATTGGTTCAAACCACCAATCGTCATCTTTTGCAGTTTCTTCTGTTTTTACTTGGTTACTGTAAATCCATTCTTCGGCTTGTTTATCAAATGCTTTGTAAACCATAGTTTCTGTTTTAAATTAACGGTGCATAACACCATATAAAATTCATTTCGTTCCTCAACTCTTTTTACCTAAACGTTGTATGCCATTTAGAATCTAATAAAATTATTTATGGTAGTTAGATTGAAGAAACATTATAGTATTTTTATATGTCTTAATGCATTCATTGTATGCTATCACTACCATGTCATACTCTGCCTTATCTTTTTGCCTTTGTACTTTTTTTAGTTGAAACTTCATCAACTTTATAGTTATCCAATTCATAATTTTCTCAGTTTATAACATTATTTAAAATTCATTAAAAAGAAATTTTACTATTTCGTTGTAGTGAATTAGATAAACTTTATGTCATCAATATGAACATTTTCTATTTTATTGTTATGCTCAACTTTAATCATAACAAAATCATTTACTATGATGCTACAAACTTCTGCTATGTCGCATCCCCAAATTACTTTACTTCCTACTATCATTTTATTTTGTTTTTTAGTTATTAATTAACGCACTACAACAACGTGTATAACGCATTTTCGTTCCTCAAATGACTAATCGTAGCCAAACCATTATGCACCATTAGGAAATGTATTCATCCACAGTATCAACTTCAAGTCTAGCCTCATATTCAATTTCTTTAATCGCAGTTTCATATCCAACGTGCTTTCCTTTGGTGTGTATTTCTTTAATAATCTTACACAATTCTATAATTCTTTCATTGCCTTGTTTAGTTTCGCAAATGTCTTTTATCTTATTTGCTTCAAATTGTAAATTCATAATATCATTTTTTATCGTTAATAATAAGACGAAGATAGTTTTTTATCTTGGCATTACAAAATAATAACGCAAAAAGATTTATAACAGTTGCTAAACACAAGTCCTTACAGTCGCAGATGGTTAGCTTGGTGTTAGCTGCAATTTAAGAGCTACTATACTCCCAATTTCCACATTTTAAGCAAGAATAAGTTGTACCTAATTCAACCATATTTTTACCACAACATTCTTTTCCTTCACCGTCATTTTCTCCCAATGCGTTCCACCCTTCATAATCATAATAACTACCGCTAACATCAGCTAAATTTTCATTACTTGTATCGGTAGTATCTTTAATATTTTCTTCGTCAGTATTTTTCATAGTATTATATTATTTTGTTTGTTTATTAATATAGTTACAATATACGAGAAGTTTTATTATATTTTGAAACTACAACCAAGTGTAGTTTCTAATTGTCTTAAATCTTGTGGTTCAAGAAGAACTGTCTGTCCTTCTTTCTGTATAGCTACTATTTTGTCGGTAAATAATCCGTAGTCATTTTTTGTAGTATTATCTACTAAAACAACCATTTTAGTATTTTCTTCGTCAGTATTTTTCATAGTATTATATTATTTTGTTTGTTTATTAATATAGTTACAATATACGAGAAGTTTTTCTAAATTCCTAATTTTTGGTATAGAAATGTTGATGTTGTTATCGTGAATACCGAACATCGAAAGATTTATTTATTACTTCTTGTCTTTCTTGTTCGTTTAGTAGCATCATAGCTTTTAATGCCACTATTGATTTTTGTCTGGTTTCTTCACAAAAATACTCATCATATTTATTATCTTCAGCTTGTTCTATACACCATTCTATATGTTCGGTTTCAATATTATGGTCATCAAATACTATGTGACCATATCCACCACTTAAACCATCTGGAGAATTATACAATTCATTTATTTTTTTGACTATATCATCCATAGCTTATATTGTTTTGTTTATTAATATACTCAATTACAAAGTATGTTATACCTAACATTTTTATATATTTTTTTTGTTGGTACACCATCTTGCCACAGCTTAACCCAACAAGTAGTTTTATTTTTCTTAACTACCTCGTATTCACATCCAACAGCAATACTATTCACTTTACTCTTATATCTTTTTCCTATTTCAATATTTTCCATAATTATCTAATTTTTTAATTTAAAATAATCATCACCACAAGATGTATCAATGGTAACAATACTACTACCTAAGTCACCAACTATTTCAACATCAAATACTTGTTCTGCATATCCACTAAATATATGAACTATTGCACCACAAGTGCCAGCTTTAATACTTTTACCTTCTAATTGAATATCTTTAGTGAAAACTATTACATCAAATTCTTTTAGTGTCATCTTTGTTTGGATAACTCCTAATTCCTTTAATTTTAAATGATAACCTTTTAAAATTCCTGCAAAATAATATGAATCATTAGATATAATATCTGCAAAAAGTTCTAAATTATCAAAATCTTCTTCGTATTCTTTATTTAGTATTTCCATCTTCATTTAGTTTTATATTGTTAAGTAATAACCTATTCACAATATACGAAAAGTTTTTTTAAATTCCTAATTTTTGGTATAGAAATGTTGATGTTGTTTATATAAAACACCATTTATTGTATATTGTGTTCTCATAAACATTTGACGTTCATCAAAAACCAATTCCCCATTATTCAGAACAATCATTCCTTCATTCTTATTGTTATTCAAAACATGAATATCTTTGAATTTATAAGACATTGAATTAAGGTTAATTGTTGAATCTGTTATTATTACAGATAGTTTTATATTTCTTTCAGTTTGTTCCTCAATACCATTTTCAGTTTCAATGGTCGTCTTTACCATATTGAAATTTCTTTCTTGACCAAGCAACCCTAATGGTAATAATAATATATAAAATAATATTTTCATATCTCTTTTGTTTTATTGTTAATAATGTACCATACATCTAAGGTAAGGAATTAATATGAAACCACCAAACATTTTGGATAAAAAAAAGTGGGACAATTAATAAAAATCATCCCACCTAACACATTAACCAAAAAAATTTATATCTGTTCGAGTAATACTTCTCTATCCTCTTTGGATAACCATTCAAGCATACCATTTTCTTCTATATCTCCAAAAAACCCACCACAACTATCAACTTCTTTTCCTTCTTTATCTTCAATCTTAAACCAATAAACATTTCCTTTTATATAATTGTCAAGCGTTTTAACTTCACATTCAACATGAATCATTGCTTTTTCAATCAGTTTCTTTGTAACTCTTTTGACACCATAATTTTCTCTAAGTGCTTGTTTGGTCATAACAACCCAACCTAATTTTCCGCTATCCCAACGACAAGAAAAAGGTTCAGTGCTAATTGTCATTCCGCTATGTACATAAGCATATATTGGTGTAATGAATGCAATATCCAATTGTTTTTCAATATGTTCTTGGTGTGCATCAAAACTATCATGGCTTTCATCAAAATCATGCTTATCTCCTAAATGGGAATAATTTCCAATAAATATAAAACTGCATACATTATCCCAATTTCTTGGGGAAGAAAAATATTTTTCATATTCAACAAACATTTTCTTTCCTTCTGTTAATCTAAATACGTTATCCATTTTTTTAATTTTTTTGGTTATGTAATAATGTATTCACAAGATACAACAAGTTTTTCTAAATTCCTAATTTTTTGAGAAAAAAATGAACTTGGATTGAGAGTAGCTAATTCCCAATGCCCAAGCCCAAATTACCTTTCGATGTATGCATCCATCAATTTTATTTTCCACGAAGGTACGTGTATCAAGAGGTCAATGTCCAAAAGAACAGAGCGTTATTATTCACAAGTGGTCATCCAAGTAATCTAACAAGTTTTATATCGTGAGAGGTGCAAGGAAAGAGTGGTAATCCTATAACAAAACCCTGTGATTAAACAACAGACAATAAGGCACCTTATCATCGGGAAATGTCACTAAGAAAACACATCAGTCGTTGCTGAAACATACGTGCAGTGAACTAACATAGCATATTATGAACTGTTACGTTGAAAGTAATAGACATAATCTAATGGCTAATAATTAACCCCCATCATTTAAAAAAACTTTTTCTCTTTGTTATTTGCAAGATACGAACTATTTTTCAATTATCCAAATCTTTTTCAATATTTAATAATATTCATCATCTTTATCCCAATGGAGTAGTGTTTTGGGGAACATAACAGTTGCTTCAAATCTTATAAAACCATAGGTTTAACAATACTAATATCTAAAACACCATGATTGGTTTCAGAGGATACAAGATAGCCTCTTTTTCTAAAAGCATCCATTATAGCATTTCTATGGTGCCACTCATCAGCATCCCATCCATAAGATGGCGCA
>JGI24003J15210_10001616_pt1 | contig 9901 bp, 12 predicted proteins | sample LinPmetageLP28_FD_15210 | JGI IMG/M metagenome (IMG submission 15210)
TGGTTCGGTCTGAAGTCTGGAGCGCCTTGCCCTGTTTCAAACCATGCAGGATGCGTAACGCGCACCCGATTATTTGGTAACGCTACTATGTTACCTGTCAACTCACCAGCATCTAACAACTCTAGCACATGGCTTTGTTTGTGTTGTGCTGGGTGGTCTGCTACTTCGCTATCTGTATAATCAACAGTAAAGTAATATTTAGCAGGATAAAATTCACCGTCTACCTTGGCTATCCAAGGTGCAGGAGATGCGCGTTCAATCTTATAGACTGAATGATAATGAGACATACAGTCCCAAGGTTGCGCTAGATAGGGTGGTAACTCTGTAGGCCACTCTTCATAGGGTACATCAGCTACAAGCGCTGTCAGCGGCATCCTAGCCCACATAGCGCCACCATGTACGTTAGGGTCGTCAGTATCATCAGACTCACATCCTGTGAATATGACTTGAAAACTAAGAGTGCGGTTGGGCATCGTAGTCACGGCAACCACCATAGCATGTAAAAATTCACCATGATATTCCTCTAAATTCTTAGTGTACTCTCTCCGAACCCACGCATTGAAGTGTGGTATATTTGATTGTAAGTATGGCATTTATCATCTTTCGGTTTTGCTCCATGCAAGATTCTCTTCGTAGTTTCTACCCGTAAAATCTTCCCACATGGGTTTTAACATAGTATGCAATTCATCTATTTTTTGACTATTAGCGTCAGTCTTTACAGCCATGATAGCTATATTCTTATCTACTTCTATTAGAGTGGAGGATATCCATGTAAGCCCAGCTACGCATACGCCTACAAAAGCGACGAAAAGAGTGCCTGTTATAAACTGCTGTCCTAACATTTCCATCTCCGTCTTGCCTGACGCAACCTACTATTAGGATTCTTAGCTGCCTTTGGAAATTGTTTCATCTGACCTGCAGAACGAGCGCAGTATGATTTACGCCGTTTAGCAGCTTTACTACCAGCTTTTACTTTGCCTGTTACAGCGGTCTTTAGTTTGCTGCCGGGGTTGTCTTTACGGTATTTAGCAACACCTTTTTTAGTCATCCCAGCACCAGACTTAGTAGGACGCTTATGTCCTCCACCAATGGTGTGGCCCTTCATTGTGCCTTTTCGCCTAGCCATGGAAAAAAGTCATCATGTCTATAGTGGCTATCGTGTATTTAACTGACATACCATCTTCAAACAAAACACCGTCTGCCGGTATAGTTCTGTCTAATGTGGTGTTATCAGTTCCGATAGTGCGGGACTTAAACACTGCAGATCCGTTCTCTGGAGTATTATTAATAAACTCCACTGTCCCTGCTGTGCCACCAGATACTATAGAAAACCCTTTGAGTCTGATTCTGTTACTTCCGTTGATGGCTTCGGCGCAAAGATCGCCTGACCCTACCGTGATGTTCGCAGCATATTTTGCAGAACATTCTACAGCACTTACTGTTAAAAACAGCTTTGCGCCTGCTACAGCTTCAGCACTACCAGTAGAAGTTATAACTTCTGTCATAGCGTTACCAAAGACATCTGTACCGGTTATTGTGCAGGTCTTAGAATTATCTCCTGTACCAGTCGTGGTCACAGTAACATTTCTAGCACCGCCTCCAGCAAACGTGGTTTCCGCCATAGTCGCGCTAGTATCAGGTCTAGCGGCTGTCACCAAACGATCTGGATCTGATGCGTTCTCGTCGCTTATAAACTTAGGTATTATGTCTGAGCTATGACTCATTTCAATCTCCTTATAAAAAGGAGAGGGGTGTTACCCCCTCTCGTTACTAGGCTTCGTAGCCCATCAATTCAATAAAGAGTTTACCAGCAGTATAGTCTGCGTCGGTAGCGGCACCTGTGGTTAAGTATAAAAACTCATCTGCGGCAGGTACAGCAGCAAAGAAAACTTTACTACCTAGAGTTGCGTCACCAGAGTTAACTAACAATGTCTCATCTAAGCCACTAATAGCTCCGTCTTCAACACCTGTTCCCTCTGTAGCAGAGTGAATGTTAATATCTGGATCACCGCCAGCAGGAGCTTCAAAACATTCCATGCTTCCAGTCAAGATAGTGCCGTTTTTTGCAGCAGTAATTTGACCAATGTGACAAACAAGTGCTGTGCCGTTGACACCAATGATGTCTGCACCACCTGTTGAGCGTAGACCAGTCAGGTCAATAAGAATACGAGTTGTAATGATGCCGCCCACACGTTGAACTGAACTGCGGTAGATTGTTCCAGAACCAGTTGTAATACCAGCACCAGCTTCTACAGCCATCGTGTTTGCATCAAAAGAAGATACACCAGTTGAACTGATGCTTGAAAGAGTTGTAATAGCTCCGATAGAGTTTTCACTTATTGAAGTAAAGCCGCCTTTTGAGCGAACCGCACCTGCAAAGGTAGTATTAGCCATTTCAATCTCCTGTCGTGGCTAGTGTCAGTCACCCAATGCGACTGTCAGGAATAAGATATAGTATATGAAAAAGAAGGGAGTGGCAAGCCACCCCCCTCTAATATGTTTATGCTCCGGGTGAACCGAAGATGCCCAACGGATCGGACACACCGAATGAGTAACGCTCACGGGCTTTGTACCGGCTGTTGCCAGTATCAAAATCAGCATCCATAGAGGTAGCCATCGGGCTACGTGTGAAGTGCTTCAGACCGTTAGGAACGTCTGTCATCAGGAACCACGCATCGGTATCTGTCAGGTAGTGATTGACAGTGTAACCTTCAGGAACAGAACCGTTATTGCGAAGTGCATTAAGGTCGTTGTCCGCTGTACCTACGCGTCCTTCAGTCTCCAACAAACGAGTTGCCACAAACTGCAGATTCGGTGGGATAACCAGCTTGCGGGCTTTTGATGCTATCAGCAGTCCACGCTCGTCAGTCCAACCAGCAATCTGGATAATAGCGGCTTCAAGTGAAGTCTCGTTAAGATCCGCTGCAGTTGTAGGTTCGTTAGAGTTTGTACCACCAGAGATTAACGGGTGGTCAGTAGCACAAAGTGACTTACCGTCACCATATGTAGTACCAGAAGCAAAGGCATTATTCAGAATTGTAGCTGCCTTAACTTGTTTTGTGTACGCCATCGCACGAGCCAATGCTTTAGTATAACGAGATGACAGTGAGTCATACAAGTTATCCTCAATAGCTTCCTCAGTAATTGAGAAACCCATTGCAACGGTTTCGTGTGAGTAACGAGCTGTGAATGCTTCCTGTGCATTGTCATATTCGATGGCAGAGCCTTCGTTTTTAACAGGTGCAGCAGAAAATCCTGACAGCTTTGTCTCTTCTTCAAATGAACGATCGGAAGTCTCTGTTTCAAAGATTTCCCCATGTTCTTCACCATACTTAGCGTACTCCAAGCCAAACAAAGCGTTTAGACCGGGAAGGAGTTCTTTAAGTAGTTGTGCGCGTGAAATAGCCATTATCTACTCCTCCTTATACGCCAGCGGTTTGCTGGTAGCGGTGATAGCCTTGTGTGAGCTTAACAATAAGTTCAACAAAGTTACCAGAGCTGTTTTTTGTGTCAGGGACAACGTCAACAACAGTAAGTGGTAGAATTGTTGCTACGTTATTGGCGAAAGCACCCATACGACTGTTACCTGAAGCTGTCAGGCCAGTGTTGAGTACAAGTTCTGCATTACACGAAATAGCGTTAGCACGGGTAATGAATGCAGGTAGTAGACCACCAGTGGCACCGTCAGCAGATGCGCTAGTGCAGTTTACTACTTTAAACAGAACGTTTGGATCGTCACATACAAATGCTTCGATGTCAGACGCTACTGTACTAGCAGGATAGTCTTGGCGGAAGGTCAATTGACCTGTATTTGGATCTGTAAAGCTACAACCCAAGAATACACCAATAACACCAGCAACTACTGAAGTATTGTTCTGTAGTGTAGTGATAATGATTGTTCCATCGTTCTTATACTGTACCACATCTCCATTAAAGATGCCTGTACCGTAGTTTGAAGCGATAGGAATCTTACGTGTGGCACCCGCATAACTATGACCGCCAATCATTCCGATTGGTTTTAGGCCATATGGGGCATCAATGGTAGGATATGCCATCTATTTGTCTCCAGATAACAAAGGTTTATGTCTAACCCCCTTGACCAAAAGTAACTTTTGATTTCCGCTCATGGAAGAGCGGCATACGGGGATCGTTCTCTCTCATAAGGTTGTTATCAACTGATTCAATCTGGCCCCGTGTTTGCTGTTCGTAATACTCGGTGCGTTCTTCAATCAATTCATTTGGAGCTTTGCAAAGGATTAGACCTCCAATTACAACATTATCTTTGAACTTCTCGTTCTCGATAGTAACCATTGTAATCTCAGGATGGTCTGTAGCTTTTACAGGCTCCCAACCTTCACGAAACTTGGAAGAAACATTGGTGGCGTCGGTTTGCCCCTGCGTGGCGACTCTAATCCAACGAAATGCGTAACCCGGCTCGGGATTCGGTGAGGGCAGTGTCTCTGGTCTTTGCCAAGCTCTAGTACGAGTCGTTTTTTCGTGGGTGGTCTCTTCACGGTTAATACGGTTTTCAGCCATTAGTTTTTCCTCATTTCTTCTGCAACCTTTTGGGCGTATAGTTCTAAGGGTACTCCGAGTCGTTTAGCTATAGACACTTGTGTTTGCGTTAGCGTTATTTTCTTTGGCGCTGCGCTCCGCGTTGCGGGTGCAACCACATTTGCTTGTCTCTTAGGCTTCTCGACTTCTACTTCAGCATCCTCGAAACTATCGGGGAATACTTGGCGCATACGAGAATCAATTCTCTCGTAGTATTCGTCGCTCCCAATGGCAATGCCATCCTTCTGAAGCTTACTGTGCAACCCCATCGCTAGAGCGGTCATCTCATCGTCTGACCCGAACCATGAATTAGCTGCTGCCCATTCATTAGCCCGTGTATCTACCGGTGGAGCGGTTTCTGTTGATAAGTTAACAGGAGTTTCTTCTTCCTGTAAAGCGGGAAGTTTGAAATTATTTAGCCTATCAGCCTTAATCTTGGCAGACGTTAGGCTTTCTTGTGCTTCAACGACTGCTTCTGCGTCTCCAGACTCATACGCTACTTTATATTTAGCTTTGGCCTGTTCTAGCTCACCTGTAGCAGAACGTTTAGCTTGCTCAAGCATAGTTGATTGATTTTTACCAACTGTGCCTTTTAATTCTTTGTTCTCATCTACCAGCTTTCTGGCATATGCTTCTAATTCTTGTCTTTCGCGGAGGGCTGTTTCTTTTGCCCGCCTTTCGTCGTGGTAGCCTTTGCTGAAATGTTTGATCCTGTTTTTGACCTTGTCAGAGTATTCTTCAAGTTCTTCATCAGTGACATCAGACGGTGGCTCAGAAGTCTTACGCCCTCTATCAGCTTTTGGCGTGTCATCAACAACTTCAATTTCAAGTCCGTCATCACTAGTATTACTTTTACTCTCAGGTTCTGGTTTAGGCTCTGCAGGCTTTTTCCCAGATAGGTCAATTTCGATTGCACTGGAACTCTCCACTTCGATATCCGGTTTCTTTTCCTGCTCATCAGGAAACTCATACTCTACTTTTTGAAACGCCATGCTAAACTCCTATACTCTGCAGATTCCACGGGGGTCAGGTATAACTGCCTCAATAGAATCGTCATTCATCAAACGAAACTCTTTACCATTTACTTTAAAACGGGTGCCAGTGTTCATACGAAACATTACGTAGTCACCAACTCCACACCATGCGCCTGTAGGGAACCGGTCTTTATCGCTATAGGCGGCATCGCCCATATCAATAACCACACCCATGATCGACATGATGTATTCTTTGTGTTTTTCACCATCGGTCTTAAGTAGGCTGCTGCCTTCGTAGGTATCACTTATATCAGGTAACGCTACCAGTAAGCGGTATCCACAAGGCTTGGGTAGTTGTGCATCCCAATCTTCATCAGGAGTAATTTTTTTGATTGCTTCAGTCATCATCATCTTCCATTTGATTGCGCGAGAGGTCGTTTACGTAGTTAAGGCAAGTTTCTAGACCTCGAATGAAACCTGTTGCTTCTTTGTACTGAGGGAAATCTTTAGCTCCACCAGCACCGATAAACTCTAGTGCAGAGGTTTTATCCTCGTTAATTCTATCGTTAAGCACGTCAAGGACGGTTTTAGCCATAGTTAATCTTTCTTAGCATCAGCTAATTTAATTACTTCCAAGTCCATTTTATTTTGCTCAGAGCGTTTATCTGCCCGCATCTTTACACCAGCTTTTTTAGCGTCAATACCTACCTCAATCTTTTCAAGCTGTAGTCGCTCTTCTTCAAGTTTGACATCTGCCATATCTTTAGTAAGTTTGCGTTTCTGCTCTTCTTGTTTGATCTGCATATCAGCAGCGTCTTTCTGAGTCTTACGCTGCACTTCTTGTCCTTTGATCTGCAGCTCTTGTTGTTGAAGCTGGAACATAGGATCTTGCTGTTGCTGCTGTGCCTGTTTCTGTGCGGCTTCTTGCTGGTTTGCCTGTGTAAGCTGCTTGCCAGCCTCGGAAACAACCCGTGCAAGCTGCACTTCGATCTCTTCTGGAAGCTCTTCGTTTGGTGCTGGTAGTGGCGCACCAAGTTTTTCTTCAATATCTTTGCGGTATTTGAACCCAAGATGCTCTGCGATGTGGGCTTGCAGGGATGCCATGATCTGTTGTGCTTGTGGATTTTGTCCAATAGAACCCATAACCGATGGATCTTGCATAAACGCCATATGGGCGCCGATGTGTGCCTCATGGTCTTGGTAGATAAACGCCTTCATAGGTTTACCAATAAGTGCGTTCATGTTCTCACTGACAGGATCTGCAGGCTTCATATCGTCCTTTATAGGAACAAGTTTGTCTGCGTTCTTTACTCCAAGAACTTCGATCATCTGTCTGTGTAATTGTGGTAGGTCGTAAATCTGCGGTGCCTGAGATGACATCTGCAGAACAGCCTGATACTGAACAACCCGCTGTGCCATGGTAGAACTGTTAGGATCACTAACGGGAATAACATCCACCATCGTATAGTCAGACTGACGGGCAGATACTTCCCCCCTAACAGGCTGATACGCATACTCTGCTGGCGCGTATTCTGCCATTAAAGCTTTAAGGAGCTTGAACTCCTGCTTCATAGCATAATGAACACGGGCTTGTACTGCAGCCATTGGCTTTAGTGTACGCTCCAAGAGCGCCAGCGTTGTGCCTACCGGAGCATTAGCTGACATATCAGATATGTTCATGTCGCTAATAGCGCCCAGTCTGCGGCCTTCGTTAGTGATTTTATCTAGCAAAGCTAGAAGTGTCTGAGATGGTTCCTTGTACGGTAGGGGCATGATGTTGTCACGGATACTACCTGACGGCACATCCACATCTTTAAACTCTCCCGGCTCAATCGGAGAGTCATCCCCCTTGATACGCAGCCCACGGGACTTTAGTCCACCGGGCAAATTAGCGAGCGTACCGGCATCGACAAGTTGGCGTATCAAGGAGGTTCCTGCTCGTGCGTATCCACCAATAATGTGGACAAGCCCAAGACCATAAAAGCCAAATCCCGGTACATATGGGTAATGTACAAAGTGCTGGCGCTTCAGTTTGAGTGGGTCTTCAGGGTTCCAGTTACGTCTAATTGCAAGAACTTCCCCTGACCCACGCTCTATAGTAACAACATATGGCTTGCCGATCTCTTCTTCAAAATCATCAAACCCTTCAACTACAAGGTCAGCATGTACTTCGTACAGTGCATACCGATCATCATCAGTCAGAGAGTAACCACCCTCTTCAGCCTTACGTATCTCAATATCAGAGTGGTAAGGCTCTGGCTCATTAAGATCCACGTCACGGTAGAACTCACTAGCCTGTAACTTCTTAAGCTCGTTCTTTGTCTTACGCATAACATGCGTGACACGCTCCGCAGTCTCAATATGTGACGCGCTGTACGGCACGATACAATCTTCTGCGGGTATAAACAACGCAACCTGACGCCCTATGTTGGGGTCATGGTATACCTTCTTAAACGCCGACCCACCTAGTCCCAAGCTATATAACATACGCTCATGCTCTGGGCGGTACTCTACCATATTCTCGGTAAGCTCAAAGTTCATGTCGGCTTTGACGCGGGCTGCGGCTTCAGTCTTCTCTCTAGTCTCTTCACCTAGAATCTTTGTTTTTACTGGGCCAAGCGCAGGGAATGTCTCGCTCATAGTCTCAGCTTGGAACCTGATGGCTGCTTCTGCTAGCACTGTAGAGTACACACCGCAGGCGCCTTCCCAAGGCTCGGTACGCTCTTCGTACTTTAACCCCAATACATCCAGACCATCTACAAATGTGTCTGCCCACTCTTTGCGGCTATCAAGGTCAGAATCAATAAGGCCAATCAGTTCTTCAGCTAACGATGCAAGGTCACCTTCCTCCATCGCTTCAGCTAGGTTACCATCGAACGGCATATCGCCTGATTCCTGACCGGGAATAATAGTTATTTCTACACTACCATCATCTAGTGTAACCATTTCTGGATCAACAATCTCAATCTCCAGATCTGCCTGTGGCATATCACCTTCTGGCATCTCTTCATCCATACCTGCTGGAGCTTGGTATAACCCTTTTTCAATCGCCATAATATTAACCCCTAATAGTATCCGCTGCCGCGTCGCTTAAAGTATCGTTGTTCTTCAGGTTCATCACTAGGTAGACGTATAAAGCCCCCTTGGCGGAATCGCATAAGGGCCATAACTGTTGAATCAACTAGGTCATCATGGCTCATAAACGGGAATCCTGCAATCTCTTCCACCACTTCTTCTGCCCAGCGGGTCTCTGGAACCCAGCACAAGCCCGATGCTACGATATCAGATACAGAGTTTAGACGGGCCAACTTGTCTCCTGAACCTCTATGTGGGGTGTATTCCTGTACAGGCAATCCTGACCTGCGCATCTCCTGATACAGAGCCACGCCAGAACTTTTCTTCTCAACGATAAACGCGTCTGGCTCCCAGTCTTCATATTCTTCCATGGCAAGCTGCTTAAGCTCTGGGAAATTCCATACGCTTTTTTATGCTATTTAGCAATATAATATTATAATTGTCCTCTTCCTCATTCAAAAACACACCCCATGTCGTCAATGCTGTGTAGTCAGCACGGTTGTGTGTCTCTGCTGCCGCATCCAAAGACATGATAACGTATTCACACTCAGGTGGATGCTCGTGCTTCCATACACCCCACCAGTCACGTTTGATAAGTGCGGCTTCTTCTGCGGTCGGTTCTTGTTGATACTGCGCGTTCCACTGAAACGCAGGCATAGACGCCTTAGTGCGTAGTAGAGCTTCCAGATCAAAGAACTCAGGCCACAGGGGTTTCTGTTCTGACTTCTTGGTTTTCTTGTTTATTATGTCCAGTATAGCTGGAAACTCGACCACATCATACTGGTCAGACCGTTCGTTCTGCCCCATGTCTCGCACGACCCGTCCTGTCAGGTCATCCATGTGCCATCTGGTTTGTATGATAGCTACACGGCCTCCCGGCATTAATCGTGTACGCGCTCCGAAGGTGAACCACTCGTATGCTTTTTCAAAGACTTCAAAATTTCCGTTAATGACATCTTGTTCGGAATGGGGATCGTCAACGAGCAGGAGGTCAGCGCCACGACCAGCAATAGAGGAACCAATACCACACGCATAATATTCACCTCCTGAATTAGTGTTCCAACGTCCAGCAGACTTAGAATCTATCGCCAGCTTCACTGTAGGGAATATGGAACTGTACTCATCTGTAGATATAAGGTTACGTACCTTACGTCCAAAGTCTACCGCCAGATCAGTGGTGTGCGATACCATCATAACTTTCTTATTAGGGTTCCTGCCTAAGAACCATGCTGGAAAAAAGATAGAAACAAGCTGCGATTTACCGTGTCTGGGGGGTATATTGACGCAAATACGGTCCT
>JGI24003J15210_10001618_pt1 | contig 9895 bp, 11 predicted proteins | sample LinPmetageLP28_FD_15210 | JGI IMG/M metagenome (IMG submission 15210)
TAGATGATACTTCTTATACAGTAGGTGTAACTACAGTTGGAACTGCGGGTAATGCAGGTGCCTATGTAGATTTTGATGTTAATTTTGCAACATCTGCATCTTTAAAGTATTATTGTACTTCTCATGGAAATGGAATGGGTAATAGGGCTCAAATAGTAGATGTATTAGGTGGTATAACTAGTGGCTCATTTAGTGGATCATTCCAAGGTGATGGTGGAGATTTAACAGGCATAGCAAGTTATGCAGTTGCAAATTCAACAAATAATAGAGTGTTAACATCTGTTGATGCTTCTAATGGTAATGCTGAAGCAAATCTAACATTTGATGGTTCAACACTTACAGTAGCAGGTTCAATAAATGAAACTTCAGCTTTAAGATATAAAGAAAATGTTCAACCAATTGCAAATTCACTAGCTAAAGTAATCCAATTAAATCCAGTTGAATATGATTGGAAACGTGATGGAAAACATGATTTAGGATTAATTGCAGAAGAAGTATATGAAATACTCCCAGATTTAGTCTAAAGAAGGAAGATGGGTACAAGGTATATCTTATTCTAGATTAACAACTGTATTAATTGGTGCTATTAAAGAATTATCATCTCGTATTGAAGAATTAGAAAATAAATAAAAAATAAAAATCAGTTATGGCAATACAACAAACAAAAGTATCAGAGGAAGAATTAAAAGAAATTGAAAATTTTCAACAAAGTGTTAATCTTATAACATACCAACTTGGACAAATTGCATTACAAAGGTTAAGTTTAGAAAAGCAAGAAGAAGCTTTAGAACAACAACATGGACAACTTTTGATTCAAGAAAAGAAATTAGGAGATAAATTAAAAGAAAAATACGGAAATTCTCAAATTGATTTAAAAACTGGTGAAATTACCACCAGTTAATAATATTTTTAAAACCTTCTTATATATTTATTATTGATAAAATAACTAGATTAAAATGGCTGAAACATTACTATCCCCAGGAGTATTAACACGTGAAAACGATCAGACTCTTATAACCCAAGGTCCTATTACAGCTGGTGCTGCAATTTTAGGCCCTACAGTAAAAGGTCCCGTTAATATACCTACACTTGTTACTTCATATAGTGACTATAAAAGCAAATTTGGAGGTACTTTTGAAAGTGCTAGTATTCAATTTGAATATTTAACTTCAATTGCTGTTTACAATTATTTCCAACAAGGTGGACAAACTGCTTTAATTACTCGTGTAGTTAGTGGTTCTTATACCCATCAAGTGCTACTGTAGCTGCTTTAGGTACAGGATCATTAGATTACCAAACAGGATCATTTGAACTAGAAACACTTTCTTCAGGAGACTTAATGAATAACTCTGGAAGTATAGGTGCTAGTGGATCTTTAATTAGTGGATCAAGTGATAATGTACGTTGGGAAATTGCAAATTCAGATACAAGTAGTGGACAATTTAGTTTATTAATTAGACGTGGTGATGATAATCAACAATCTAAAACTGTTTTAGAAACTTGGAATAACTTATCATTAGACCCAAATTCAGCTAACTATATAGAACAAGTAATAGGAAACCAAAGCCCAGAATTTAAAACAGATTCTGATGGTGTTGTTTATATAGAAAATACAGGTTCTTTTGTAAATAATTCACGTTACGTAAGAGTTAAAGGTGTAACGAGCCCATTATATGATTANTTTGATAATAATGGTGATCCAAAAGCTACATATGTAGAATTTATGCCTAAAGTAGGTAGTGGTTCTGTAAATACTCCTTTATCACAAGGATCNTTTAATGGTGGAANAGGTGGTGTATTTGGTCTTGGTACTGGTGGGCAAAAATTAAGAATGTTTGAAAACATTTCTGCAGCTAGTATTCAAGGTGTAGAAGCTGCTAATTATACAGCATCTTTATCTTTACTACAAAATGGAGATGAATACGAATATGAAATTTTAACGTTACCTGGTGTAACGATTCAAAACGGTGCTATTGCAACAACAACTGCAATTGATACTGTAACAAATAGAGGAGATGCTATTGCTGTAATTGATACTAGAGATTATGGCGCAACTCAAAACCAAACATTAACAACTGCTGCAACCGTAGATTCAAGTTATGCCGCAACATACTGGCCTTGGATTCAATTACTATCAGCTGAAACTGGAAAATTAGTTTGGTCACCTGCTTCAACACTAATCCCAGGAGTATATGCAACTAATGATAGATTAGGAGCTGAATGGTTTGCACCTGCTGGATTTAACAGAGGTGGAGTTGGAGGAGCAGTTCAAACAGAAAGAAAATTATCACCTGCACAGAGAGATGCACTATACGTTGGAAAAGTAAATCCGATTGCATCATTCCCAGGACAAGGACCAACAATTTTCGGACAGAAAACATTACAAACTAAAGCAACTGCTTTAGATAGAGTAAATGTACGTAGATTACTAATTGAATTAAAACGTACAATTGGAAGCATTGGAGAAGGATTGTTATTTGAACAAAATACAGCTGCTACAAGAGGTAGATTCCTAAACCAAGTAAATCCATACTTAGAATCAATTCAACAACGTCAAGGTTTATTTGCCTATAGAGTTGTAATGGATGAAACTAACAATACAGCTGATGTAATTGATAGAAATCAAATGGTAGGACAAATTTATATCCAACCAACTAGAACAGCTGAATTCATAGTATTAGACTTTAATGTAACACCTACAGGAGTTGAATTTTAAAAAAAATTAAAAAGGCAAATATTTATAATAAACATAAATTAAAATGGCAGTAAAAGATCCCAATGAAATAATGTTCACCGCCTTTGAACCAAAGGTACAAAATAGGTTTATCCTATATGTGGATGGTATTCCCTCATACTTAATAAAGAATGCAACCGCACCTGGATTCGACGCTGGTGAAATTATCCTAGATCACATTAACGTATACCGTAAAGTAAAAGGTAAAGTACGTTGGAATGATATGACATTAGGATTATATGATCCTGTAACACCATCAGGAGCTCAAGCCGTAATGGAATGGGCAAGACTAGCACACGAAAGTGTAACAGGTCGTGATGGATATTCAGATTTTTATAAAAAAGATTTACAATTAGATATATTAGGTCCCGTAGGAGACGTGGTTTCTCAATGGATAATCAAAGGTGCCTACTGTAAGACTGCCACATTCGGTGAATATGATTGGAGCGCGGAAGCTGCAATTAATTTAGATATCACCATTGCAATGGATTATTGTATATTAAACTTCTAAAATACCCCAACCCTCCATACCCTGAATTAGGTGTTCCATTTGGAACACCTTCTTCTATTTCGTATATTTATATACACAAATAAGTTATTTATAGTATGGAAAAACAAGTTACAGAAAATAAATTTAAATTTCCCTCTGAAGTCGTCGATTTACCCTCTAAAGGATTAATATATCCTAAGGATAATCCCTTATCATCTGGTAAAATAGAGATGAAATACATGACTGCCAGAGAAGAGGATATTTTAACTAATCAGAATTACATTCAAAAAGGTGTTGTATTAGATAAACTAATCGAATCACTTATTATCTCTAAAATAAATTATAATGATTTAATTACGGGAGATAAAAATGCATTACTAATTGCATCTCGTGTATTAGGATATGGTAAAGACTATACCTTTAAAGGAGTAAATCAGGATACAGGTGATATTGAAGATTTTACAGTTGATTTAACTGGATTAAAAGATAAACATCTTGATCCTAAAATATTAAAAGAAGAAGGTATAAACGAATTTGATTTTAGTTTACCTACAGCTAAGACCTCAATTACATTTAAATTGTTAACTCATGGAGATGAAAAAGCAATAGAAAATGAAATAACAGGTTTAAAGAAGATTAAAAAAGAATCTTCATTTGATATTTCTACTCGTTTAAAACATATGATTACCTCTATAGATGGTGATAGAGAAAAGAAAACTATAAGAGAATTTGTTGATACTTATTTACTAGCTAAAGATTCAAGAGCATTACGTGAAGAAGTTAAACGTATATCCCCAGATGTAGAACTTAAATACTACGGAGATGGTGCAGAGGAGGGCATCAACATTCCAATTAGTGTCGGGTTTTTTTGGCCTGACGCCGGAGTATAGAAAAGCTTTATTTTCTCAAATACATGAAATAGTATTTCATGGTAAGGGTGGTTACGATTTTTCTACAGTTTATGATATGCCTATATGGCTACGAAACTTTACTTTTAAGAAATTAGAAGAATGGTATGAAAAAGAAAAAGAAGCTAATGAAAAGCAAAATAAACAATTAAAAGCTCCATCAAACGATATACATAGACCTAACATTAACCCATCTAATGTATATAATACATCAGTGCCTACCAAAAAGTAGGCACTTTTTATATTTATATGTGATAAATTCTATAAATGGCCTCAGAAGAAGAATTAAGAAGGGAACGTGAATTAAATGATTTACTTAATCGTAAAGCAGGTATTAACCAAGAAATTGTTAATGACCTACAGGATCAGACTAATGTTCTTAATGATCAAATTAGATTATTAAAATTTGAAAAAGCTGAAAGATCCCAAATACGTTCTTTAACTCGAGAAGTAAATAAAATAGCCTCAGATAATTACAATATTACTGTAGGTGAACTAGGTATCCAAAAGAATATATCTAAAACTAAAAAAGATCAATTAAAACTTTCTAAAGACCTTAATAGTTTTACTAGATTAAGAAATAAATTAGTAAATGAGGGTAGTGCATTAAATAGTGATATAGTATTATCACTTGATGATCAAATTAGGTTTACTAAAAATCTTCAAGTCGAACTACAATCTGTAGCTGAAATATCTAATAATATAGCTAATAATTCAACTGTACAAAGATTTTCTAAAATTTCTGAGTTTATAAAATTATTAGGCCCTTTAAAAGGATTTGCTAAACCTTTTGAAAAAGCATCTGAAGCTGCTCGAGTATCTATTGTAACTAATACTGAAATACTAAAAACTGGTAAAGGTTTAACTAAAGAAAAAGCTAAAGAACTAGGTATAACTAAGGATCTTAATGGGATTTACGGTAAAGTAGGTCTTAATTCTGCTAAACTAACAAAAGATGTAAAGCAACAGGCAATACAGGCATCCGCTCGAAAAGCAGCACAAAAAGAAATTCTTAAAACATCTATAGACCAAGTTGCTATTAGTGCTAAAATTCTTAAATCAGCTTTTGCTGTAAATAAAGCACAAACCCAATTTATAAATTTAACAGGCCAATCTGTCTCTCAGGTAGATACTCTTAATATTGGCTTAGTTACTACTACTGATTATATTAATCAAGCAGTATCGGCTACTGAACAGTTTGGTTTAAATGCTGCTGCTATATTTTCCCCTGATACATTAAGGGCCGCTGCAGAGTTTAATTCTTTAATGGGCTTTAGTGCTGAAGAGTCAAATTCATTAGCTTTAGCTTCTTCTGCTTTTGGAGGAAACCTACTTGATGCTAGAAAAGAAGCTATTGAGCAAGTAAAAGCAGTAAACCAATCAAATAAGTCTGTTGTTTCAACTAAAGTAGCTTTAAAAGATGCAACTACTGCTTCTAAAGGTTTAACTGTAGCATTAGGAGGATCCGTATCAGAATTAACTGAAGCAGCTGCCCAAGCAAGAGCCTTAGGTTTGAGTTTATCTCAAATGGAAAAGATAGCTGATAATTTATTAGATATAGAAACTTCTATAAAAAATGAATTTGTAGCTGAAACTATATTAGGTAGAGAATTAAATTTAGAAAGAGCAAGATTTTATGCTCAAACAGATGATTTAGCAAAATTAGGAAAAGAAATAGCTGCTAATGAAGGTTTAATAGAAGGATTTATTCGTGGAGGTAGAATAGAAAGACAAGCCGCAGCAGATGCACTTGGAATAACCACTGATGAATTAGGACAAGCTATTCTATTACAACAATCCCAATTAAAACTTACAAATGCTCAAAGAGCTTCTATCCAAGGATTAACAGAAGATCAATTACTACAACAAGATTTATTAACTAGTATTGATAAGTCATTTAGTTCTATAACCCAAACAGTAGCTGGTGTTTTTGCTCCCGCAATGGCTTATTTAGCAGAAAATGCTAATTTACTTAAATTTGCTATAGGTGCTATTGCTACTTTATCTTTAGGAAGATTAATTGGTCAATTAGTAGCCACAGCAGGTCAAATAGCTTTTATCTATGGTATAACTAATCCGGCATTATTACTTGGTGGTTTAGCAACTGCTACATTAGTTGTAGGAGGACTTACAGCTTTAATATCTAGATCATCTAGTAATGCTTCACAGGTTGGAGATGGATACGCAGATTCTTCTAGAGGACCATTTACAATAACAGATAGTTTTGGAGCAACAGCAATAACAACCCCAGGTGATAATTTAGCTGTTTCACCAAATGTAGGATTAAGAGGTACAAGTAGAAACGAAGCCTCATCAATGCAATTAGATTATAACCAATTAGCAGATGCAATTGCTAAAGGTGCAGAACGTGGTACTTCAAAAGCAAGATTAGCACTTAACGTTGATGGTAGAAAATTTGCTGATAATCAACAAATACCAAACGTTTTAGGTCAATATAAGTTCTCATCTTAAATATTTATTATAAACCCTAACAATTATGAGTATATTAGACATTTACAATAAACCACCAAATAACGGAAGACAAATCCGATTTAAAGATGGCGTTACTCCTGAAGCACCAGGAAATTATACTCCATATGAAAGAAATGATCAATCTTCATTACGTAATTCACAATTACATTCTAATGCACAAGATCCTTCTGATTATGGGTATTCAACAACAGGTACACCAAACATTCAATTTGCTAACAATAGATATTTTTCTGTAGGTGAAATAGCATCTAATTTGGATACTGCTAATGGTGCAACAATTAGTGACCCTAACTCTTCATTTTCTCAAGAATATGGACCAGATAATCAATATGCAACTGAAACAATGATTCAGGATCTTACTACATTATCTGATTTAAGTAGTGGTACAGAAAGATTAAACAATTTGGAAAGACAGTAATAGATGGCTATTACTTTAAAGGAAAGATTAAATATTGGAGATGCAACAGTAACTCCATGGGGTGGTATCGGCTCGCAATTAGATAAAAAACCTTATGAAAAGGATATTGCAGGCGGTGGCTACACGGGTCTTCCCTTTATTAAACCTGTTGTCCCTAAAACTTTAGGACAATATTTTTCCAAACCACAGAAGCACTTAGTTTAGATTATCCTATTAGAGGAGGATCATATGAAGAACTTGCTGCTAGGCAAGATTTTGCTCGTATTGATCGATTTATAGAATTTAGACCACAAGGTCCTGCTTTTGTAGATAAACAAACTGGTTTAGCTTTATCAAATCCAAGAATAGAAACGGGTTATAACGGAGGAGTAGGAGGAATTTATGGTGTAGAAAACACTAGACTATACTCAGTATCTAGTTTAGGTGGTCCTCCAAATTTATTAACACAATTAACCGCAGGTGGTACAGGTTTTCATTATCCTAATCTAGGAGTAGGCCAAGATCTATTAGATCCTTTAAATTTATATGCTTATAATGTAGCAACAAAAGATACAAACGAAAATAGATTAGTATCCTTATATAACTTAAATTTAAATGAAGAAGGAGCACCAATAAGCCAAACATCATTAAGGTTAGGTCTTACTAATTCAACTAATAATACAATAGGTGGGGATACTAGTGTTTTAGAAGAACTTTTAGGAATTAGTTTATCTGGGCTTGGTAATACAAACCTACCTCCAGACGTACTACTTCAAAGATACCCAGGAGGACCAGGTTCTAGATATGGTATAGGAGAAACATTAATTTATAGATCAACAAATGCCGCAGGAGCCCCCATTTCAACAAAAGATGCTCCCCTATTTTTAGGCCCTTTTACAAACAATGTTAAAGGTACAAATGTTCAAGGTCGTCCTAATATTAGTTTAGATTATAATGATTTTGTTGGTTTAAGTTTAATCCAACAATTAAATAATAATTTCCAAAATAAGGTATCTACTACTTTAGGACAAGAAAAAGGTGATGGGTATATTAGAGCAGAACAAGGCACGGCAGGACCTACAACTACAACATTCTTTTCTAATACTTTAGCATACGATGTTTTATTAACAGATCCTACAGGTAATTATAACGATTTTAGAAGTAGAGTAATTAATACTTCTCAAGTTGCTAGTAGTAATTATAAAGACTATAACATGCCTAAAAGAATAGGTACGGGAGATGTTGGAACACGTACTGCTGCACAAAGAAAAAATATTTCAATTAAAGTAGATAATACTATTGATATTGTTAATTCTTCTGATATAAATGGGACTATACAAGGACAGGCTAATGGACAACAGGGGGAAGTATTTCCAAGAGATTTAATTAAGTTTAGATTTCAAACTATAGATAATGATAATAGTTTACCTACAACTACAACTTTTAGAGCATTTTTAACAGGTTACAATGATAGCCATCAAGCTGAATGGAATGCTAAACGTTATACAGGTAGAGGAGAAAATTTTTATACATATCAAGGTCATGATAGAACAGTTTCTTTTAATTTTAAAGTAGCCGCTCAAACTAAACAAGAAATGGCCCCTTTATATAGAAAACTTAATTTTTTATTATCTTCTTTATACCCTGATTATAATAGTTCACAATATTTAAGAGGAAATATTACTACATTAACTATTGGAGATTTATTTGTTAATACCCCCGGCATTTTAACTAGTTTAAATTTAACAGTTAATGATGATTATCCTTGGGAAATAGCAATAGATGAACCTGAATTAGGAGATAATGCAGATATGAAAGAAGTTCCTCAAATTATAGATGTATCTGCAGAATTTAAACCAATTATGCAAACGGCCCCTACAAAAGGTACAAAATCTAAAATATTATTTGCTAATAATTCTTCTCAAGCTAATAATTGGTTAACAACATAAGATGGCATTAAGATATCAAAATATAGGCACACAAAAAACTTTATCTAGAAAAGTAGGGTATCTTCCTACTCGTTACCCCTCACTTGCTCCTACAAATAATGATTATTATATTATAGCAAGAGCAGAAGACAGATTAGATCTTATTGCATTTGATTTTTATGGAGATGCAACATTATGGTGGATTATAGCTACAGCCAATGATATTCCAGGTGATTCAATGTACCCCCCTATGGGATTTCAATTAAGAATCCCAGGCAATGTATCAGATGCTCTTAATGCTTTTAATAAAGAAAATTCAAACAACTAACAAATGTTATGGCTAAGCGAGAACCTCGATCTTCTACTAAATACAAAAACATTGTAGGGAGTGCTTTTCCTAATTTTGTTAAAGAACAAATTGATGCACGTAAAAAACTAGTTGGTAAAAAAACTAGAAATACAGATGAAACTTTATGGTTAACTAATAGGGTAGGTTGGACACGTTTAAGTTCGGGTGCTAAAGTTAAACCTGAGGGAGCTTCAATATCGGAGGATGTTGTTTTTAATGCTGGAGGAAGTGGTACCCTTTCAGGTCCAAGAGGAACAAAAGATATACGCGATTCAGAAGGAATGTATTCTCATCAAAGAATAGAAGCTAATAGACAACTCGCAGTAGAAGAAGATAAATTATATACTACAGATTTAGCTAAAGCTAACGTTTTACAAGGGGGTACTATTTCTGTATCTGAAACTAAAGATATAGATGGGAATGTTAAATTCCAAGCTAATCGTAAAACACAATTTAATGAATTATATAAACAGGGTGCTACTGATCAATTAGGTCTAAAACCTATGCCAGGTATCACTAGTATAAGTGTTGGTACAGGAGGAAAATGGCAAACACTATTACAAGGAGATGTTGAATTTGTATGTTATGATCTAGAT
>JGI24003J15210_10001621_pt1 | contig 9879 bp, 4 predicted proteins | sample LinPmetageLP28_FD_15210 | JGI IMG/M metagenome (IMG submission 15210)
TTAGCGGAGCCTGAAATTACTCAAAGTTTTAAAGGTATTGAAACAAATCCTTCACTTGGATCGTCAAGCTCCAAAGATTATTTTGCACAAAATCCAACATATAGCGACAGTATAATAGGTTATGGTAGAAGATATGGTAGCAGTCCTGAAAATTTACAAGTAAATGGTGTATTTATACACGATGAAGCAAACGGTAAATTTGGATTTAGCAGCAATCTTTCAGGTAAAAACTTATTATTACATTATGTATCAGATGGGCTTGGCACTGATGCGGAAATGAAAATACACAAAATGGCTGAAGAAGCTGTTTATAAATATGTAGCACACGCTATATTATCTACTAAAGCAAATGTTCCTGAGTATATTGTTAATAGATTTAAAAGAGAAAGAAGAGCAACAATGCGTAATGCTAAATTAAGATTATCAAATATTAAATTAAATGAGCTTTCTCAAATAATGAGAAATAAGTCTAAGCATCTTAAACACTAATTAAATGCCAGAAATTAAAAAAACATTCCTTAGGGGAAGAATGAATAAAGACCTCGATGAGAGACTTATACCTGATGGTGAATACAGAGATGCTGTTAATATACAAGTATCTAGTACAGAGGGTAGCGACGCGGGAACTATTCAGAATATATTAGGTAACGAACAACTTCCAATTGATGCAGCGGCGGCAACTAAAGTTTTTTTAAATTTTGGTTCTAATGCAGAATGTGTGGGTAGTATAGAGGATGATGACAAAGGGATAATATACATATTTTTAAAAGGTAATACTGTTAATGGTATTGTAGAATATAATGTTACCACTAAAATAATACGCCCTTTAATTATAGATGCAACAGCTTCTATTTTGAAATTTGGTGGAAATAAAATTACAGGTATATGTATTTTAGAAGAAACATTATTTTTTACAGACGGTGTAGGTGTAAATGATGGTGCAGAACCTAAAGGAATTGATATAAGGCCAGTTGATTCTAATTACGACAGTATATTTAAAGATTACTATAATCTTGATGCAAATAAAGCTAATTTTATAGATACTACACAAATTAATGGTGCAAACTTTAAATTAGAAGATATAACTGTAATATCGCCAAAACCTAGAAATGCACCAACAGTATCAATAACAGCATTAACAGCATCAACTACTACTAATAAAAAAAATGTATTTGAAGATAAGTTTGTAAGGTTTGGTTATAGATGGAAATTTAAAAATAATCAATATTCAGTTATTTCGCATTTTACTGAACCCGTATTTGATCCTAATTTAATATCAGGAACAACGTATGATTTAGAAAATGGATTTAATAATAAAATGTTAAATAACATTGGTAGTATTACATTGAGTGACTTTGATATATCAGCTAGTAATTTAAAATCTGTAGATATATTATATAAAGAAGCCAACAATACTAATATTTATATATATAAAACAATTGAAACGCCTTCAGATTTATCTAGTGGATTAACTATAACAAAAGAAAGTGTTTACTCAGTATTACCAGAAAATCAATTACTAAGGCATTATGACAATGTTCCTTTTAAAGCAAAAGCTTTAGACGCAGTAGGTAATAGACTTGTATTTGGAAACTATATTGATGGATTAAATTTAAACAACTATTCACCTGATTTCAATATTGGGGTTGGCTTAAAAACTCAACTTGAAACTAGAGATGCCATAAGTGGCACAAATGAAAGTGCAAAAAGAACAATTAAGTCTGGTAGAAATTACCAAATAGGAATTGCTTTTGAAGATCAATTTGGAAGACAAACACCTGTATTAAGTAATGATAGTGGGCTTATAAAAAGAAATTATGGGGTAACTGCGCAAACAACTTCAGTTGCTTCTGATAATGCAAATGACAGCAAACAGCTTGCTATAAAAATGGCAGGAGATGCTCCTTCTGATCCCAGAATAACACACTTTAAATTTTATATAAAAGATTCTGCAGCTGAATACTATAATTTAATAGTTGATAGTGCATATGAAGATAACGAAGATCCTAATTTTTTATGGGTTGCGTTTCCAAGCTACGAAGTAAATAAAATTAAAGAGGACGACGAAATAATACTTAAAAAAACTGGGTTAGGTACAGTAGCTTCATCCGCATCAAATTATTCTGTAGACAATGTAACATTTAAAATATTAGATATATCAGAAAGTGCTCCTGTTAACACAAGTGTTCCTGAAAAGAAAAGAGGGGTGTTTTTTGCTAAAATAAGAAAAAATTCTTTTATTGACACAAATCTTTTAAACACTCAAGGTACTGGGGGAGCTAGTTCTCTTGTTACTGATTTTGAAACTACTGAAAATCCTCCAAGCGGATCTTTGTATATGGGATTTAATGATAGTAATGGTGATAGATATGATTATTATTATAAAGATAATATAATTTATGAAAAAGAGTCAAATACTGGTTTAAGCACTACAACGGGTACTTTACCTGATGATTTATCCTCACCAAATACAGCCGCTGGAACTATAAGCTGTTCAGGGGCTAGTAATATACCTTCAGGAAATTGGTATAAACTAAGTACTGATGGTAGTTACGATGGCGATGGTGTAGGCTCTGCCGCATTAGCAACTCACGGAATTGGCGAAATTTGGTATCAAGTAAATGTAGCTCTTGTACAAGTTTATATATGTTATTCTTCGTCAACGTCAACAACACCTACTCCCGCTATATTTGAAACTATACCAGATGAAAATATATTAGATATATATTATGAAACTGAAAAATCATATCCAATTGATCAATTTAATAATACTCAAAAACTTTTATGGTATAATGCTTTTAATTTTGGAGATGGAGTTGAATCTAATAGAATAAGAGATGATTTTAATGAAACACAAATAGACACACAGGTTAGAGTTTCAACTACAGTTGATGAAGGATTTAAAGAAAGAAACAATACATCAGGTTTAATATATTCTGGATTATTTAATGCAAACAATGGTGTTAATAATTTAAATGAATTTAATACTGGTGTAAAAATAACTAAAAATTTAAATACTGAATACGGTGATATTCAAAAGCTATTTACTAGAAATACAGATATAATTGCTTTTTGTGAAGAAAAAGTTTTAAGAGTGTTAGCTAATAAAGACGCATTATTTAATGCCGATGGAAATGTTAATTTAGTATCAACAAACAATGTTTTAGGCCAAGCTGTAGCTTATAATGGTGATTATGGAATAGCTAAAAACCCTGAATCTTTTGCTTGTTATGGGAATGTAGCTTATTTCACAGATAAAATAAATGGGGCTGTTATTAGGTTGTCGCAAGATGGACTAACTTTAATATCTGATAAAGGTATGTCAGCTTTTTTTAGAAACAACTTAGCTAAAGAAGCAGGTAATATAATAGGTTCATATGATGTGTATAGCAACCAGTATATACTAACGATGCCTACCTTCGGATCATCTTTTAGTTTTAAAGAAGATTCAGATGGGTGGCCTTCAAAGTTAAGTTTTTTACCACATTCAGCATTATCATTAAAAGGAGAATACTATTCTTGTTTTGAAGGACAGCTATATTTACACAATGCACCTGGAACAGATAGAAACACTTTTTATGGGCAGTACACTCCATCAGCAGTACAATTAATTTTTAATCAAGAACCTTCTGCAATTAAAAACTTTAAGAATTTAAGCTACGAAGGAACAACTGGCTGGAAAACAGATATAGACCAAACAGGTGCGGTATTTACAGACCAACAAGATGGACAAATAATAGAATTTAAAGAAAAAGAAGGTAAATATTTTGGATTAATATCAGGTATTGATACTAAATTAGATAAAGCAGAAATAAGTAGTGCTGAATTATCAACAAGATTAAAAGATTTTTCAATTCAAGGATTAGGTAATATAAGTGCAATAGTGGGGATAAGGCCTTTTACTTGTACTGATGCAGGATTTGCAATTGCGGATAGCAATACAACAACTGATGGTACAACAGCAATAACATCGTTATCTAAAAGTACAGTAACCGCTGGAACAATTAAATCAGTATCACCTGTTAATATGGTGGTTGGCTCACAAGGATATACTGCTACAATAACAGTACCAAATGGATTTACTAATTCTGGTGCCACTATAGATTGTAATGATAATGCTACTGGAACTGCTGTGACTCCTGCATTTACTTGTACAACAGCGGCTTTGACAATAAATAATGGTACAGTAGGTGCTACAGTAACAGGCAGCGTAAGTGCAGGCACAATTTCATCTTTTACTCCAAATACTTATCAATTAGGCAGCTTTACTTATACAGCTGTTATTGCAGCGCCGGGCAGCGGATTTAGCAATAATAGTGCTAATGTTAGTTGTACAGGAACAGCTACAGGTACCGCTGCGGTTTGTGGATATACTTTAGTTCACAATGATACTTATGCAAGCGGAGGTACAACAATAACGGGATCAAGTTTTGGAAGTAGTTATACTGACAATGATGCTATAAGCTTAACAGCAAGTTCTGGCAATATATGTATTGGTGGTAGTTGTACAGCTAGCGCAACTAGTGTGAATACAACAAAAAGTGCTTTAGCTGGCGGTATAGTTATTAGATTTACAGAAGGAACTGCAACTGTTACTGCGGTAACAACAGGAGGATTATGTTCTGATACAAGAGTTTTACAATTACCTGAATCAGGATTTTCTATATTAGGGGCAGGAGCAGCTTTTACATATGATAGTCATATTTTAACAGCCGCTCACCCTAGTACAACTTTAACTAGCTTTCAATGGCATAAAAGTGCTTCTTCTGGTTTTACACCATCAACTAGCACAGCAATTGCGGGGGCAACTTCTTTAACATTTGACGCGACACAAGAAGCAACAGGAACTGTATATTATAAAGTTTTTGTAAATGGTGCTTCTAATTCAAGTCAAAAAGCAGTTGTATTTTCAAATAGACCACAATTAAGTGGTTTAAAGTTTATTGCGGGAGGAAGTGCGGCAGACCCATCAGTTTGTACTTCTTCTACAACAAAAAACGTTTTTGTTAAACCATTAAGTGCAAACTTAGAAACAGCAACAGAATTTTTCTCAGATGTTGCTGGTAATAAAAGCTCTTTAACAGGATCTTATTCCGCTACAATATCAGGGACAGCTAAATATAGGTTTGTTAGTTCTACAGGATTACCTAATCCAATAGTAACATGTGGATCATCTAGTAGCGCAGGAGGAGAATCAGAGGTACAAAAAGTAAAAGTAAAAGATTGTAGAAATACAATTTCAAAAATTATTGTAGACATAACGCTACCAGCTAGTCAAAACACATTGGCTGTAGGTAATGTTATATCGTTTACTAGTGATATAGGAAGTAATACATTTTTTCATGTTACAGATATTAATGTTACAGGAGCTGCTGATCATTCAAGAACTTTAAGTGCAACTCACACCTCTTGTTTAGTTGCTGACCCACCAACAATTGATTTAACAGGTTCAGTAACTGTTTTTGCTGGGGCAAGTATTAGTTTAAATGCACAACCAGCATTTACACCACAAGGTGCTTCGTTTACATATATATATAGGAAAAGCACAGATGGCAGTACACCTTCTACTATATTATCTACAACTACAAATGCTAATATAACAGACACAGCGCCAACTACTGCTGGAACAAATAAATATACTGTTGAAATACAAAGCACAAGCCCATTAATTAAATCAGATCCGCCTAAGGAGGTTGGTGTTACTGGATACCACGCACACACCCTGCAATACGCCAGCGGTGGTTCTATATCTAATAGTGCTTGTACAGCTACAGGTACCACAAAAGATGTTTTTGCTGATATTAATTATATAGCAGGAACTATAACTCAATTATACACATCAGCTGCTGGTAGTACATCGTCGTTTTCAGCGGGTACATATTCAGATGGAAACATACATGGTTATTTTAATGCCAGCGGAGTATTACAAAATCAATGGCTATCCTGTCCAGTACAAGCATCCCCTAGTGTTGTAATAAAACACCCCAATACTTCAGGTAGTGCAGCAAATGTAACAGGGGCAAACCCTTTTGCAGCAATTGCCTTAGTAGCTGATTCAAATGAAGCAATGGGTTCTAGCAAAACTTTTTCTTGGACAAAAGCAATTGGGAGTGGCAACAGCGGTTCATTTGGAGGAAATGTAGATAGTATTGCTGCGGAACTGTCAACTACTGAAAAAAACGCAATTGGAGTAGGTACTATAACTCATACGTATGGCGTAACTGTTAATGACGGTACAGGTAATTATACAGACACAATTAATGTTACTTGGCAAGGTGTAGCACAACAAGTGGCTGTAACAAAATGTGTTGGGGGTGGAACATATTATGCTAAAATTACTAATTCTTCAGGTTGGCCAGTTAATGCGGTACTTAACTTGGAAGGAAGTGGTTTTGATAATGGTTGTTATAAAGTAACAGATAATAACAGTACAGGTCAAACTTATACATCAGTGATAGTAGCTGGTGGTTATCCTTTTACATTCACATCAACTTGTTGTCAATGTTCCACTTGTACTGTAGCAATAACCGGATCAAATGCAGGTACTTTGGGAACTGGTGTAGAAATAACAGTCGGTACACCTTCAGGTTTTACATTAGCACAAAGTGACCCTATATATAGATGGTATAGAAAAGTAGGCCTTGGAGGCAATTATGTTTTACAATCAGCATATAATAATGATGCAACTCCAACTTTTAATGAAACAGGTAGCCCAGCAGATTATTATTACAGGGTAGATGTATATGGAACAAACGCAACAAGCTCAGGACATTTAGCTTCTACCGAGCATTTAATAACTTGGTCACAACCAACAAATCCAACGCCTAGGTCCTTCCAAATGATAAATTTATTAACAGATTGTTCAGGTACAGAAGGCGCTGGCCAAGTTGTTTATGGTAGAATAACATCTAATATAACAGATGCAGCGGCAAATGCTTATATAGGCACAGTAGCATCAATAACAGGTAATACAACAACTTGTTTTCAAATTCAACAAGAAGTTACTCATGACACATCTTATCCTATTTTAACATCTCATGCAACCTGCAATAGTTGTTACAGTACATTAACAACAGATTGTAGTATGTCTATGTCAGTTAATAGCACTTATGACTCTGTCAATGGTACAGCTGATTTTACAGCAGTTATAGGTACAAGTGCCGCAGCAACCGACACTATATCTTTAGCAGCAACAGATGGTAGTTTAGTAAGCCCAACAAGTACAACAGTAAGTGCTTTAGAAGGAACATTAACTGTAGACATAGGCTCTGGAAAAACATTAAGAGCAACAATAACCAGTGGTACCTGTATAAACACAGCTGTTACTAGACAAGCACCTTCAGCCGCTTGTCACGCAATAACAGTACATTACACTACAAGTAATCCTGCTACAGACTCTACAGCTAAAGCAAATTTATGTGGTGGTGGCCCAACAGAATCTAGACGTTTTAATGCTTCATCTTTATCATTGGCAACGCAAGTATTCTCTTCAAGAAATGATTGTACAACTGGATTGTCTTCAGTTAGGTATTTTTCTACAGATAATACAAATTACCATGTTTGGAATGGATCATCTCTTTCAAACGCAATTCCATTGAACTGTAGCGCAAGTGGAAATATACAATAGCGTTTAACTATAATTTAAAAAACGTAATAATAACAACATGAGTCTTATAACATTAGAAACAACTTTTAAAAAAAATACTTCATTACAAGTGGGAGATCAAATATATTATCTTAGAACAGATGGTAATGTTGATAGAGTAGGACCTGTACAAAGTATAGGTGATAACTATATAGTGTGTGAAGGTGAAGGTAATTTATCACAACTTATAGGTTCTAGTTATATATTTTTTGGTAAAGACAATAGTAAAAACCTTTCAGGTTTAATAGGCTATTATGCAGAAGTAAATTTAAAAAACGACTCAAAAGATCATGCGGAGTTATTCGCAGTAAACTCAGAAATATTTATAAGCAGTAATTAATATGGATCCAATATCATTAGTAGCAGCGGCAGTCCCTTCTATTGTTTCAGGAATAGGAAGTCTTTTTGGAGGAAGAAAAAGAAGGAGAAGAGAAAATGCAGCACAAAATCAATACAACCAAGCTTTAGCTGGATATAAAAACTTTGAATTCAAAAATGCTTTTGAAGGATTAGAAAACCCTATGGAAGATTTAAGGGTTTCAACTGAAGCAGCTGAATTTCAATCACAACAAGTGCAACAAGGTTTAGCACAATCATTAGATGCTTTAAGAGGCGCAGGTGGCGGAACAGGAGCGGCAGCGGTTGCACAAGCAATGGCTGGGCAGCAAGCTAAAACTCAACAACAAATAGCAGCAGATATTTCTAAACAAGAAGTAATGAATGAAAGAATGTCAGCACAAGCAGCAATGAGAATGCAAGCTATGGAAGCGCAAGGTGCAATGGCTGTACAAACACAAGAGTTTGGAAGAGAAAGCACAATACTAGGTATGCAACAACAAGAATTAGCGGGTGCTAGAAAAGCAAGAGCAGAAGCAACATCAGCATTAGGAGGAATGTTTGGTGGTATTGCAACAGCGGGTATAGGTGCTGGAATGGCAGGGCTTGGACCATTAAAAGGATTAAAANTACCAAGTTCAACGTAAAGTATAATAAATTATGGCAGCAGATAAAAGTTTAATACAAGGAGCAGCGGCATTAGCNCAGGCAGATTCAGCAATGGGNTCAGCTTTTACAAAAGGAGCAGCAGCNGGNGCAGCACCAGTTATGAAGCAATTCATGCAGAATATTGAAAAAGAAAATAAACTAAACGACCAATTAGTTGCTAATGCGGAGGCTATCAACATGAAAATTATGACTGATCCTAAAGCAGGGGGGGAATATCATGAGGATATAAGAGCTATAGCAACTACTACAAGATCTGAAATATTAAATATAGCTAAAGATAAAAGCTTATCAAGAACAGAAAGAAATAGACTAATAACAGAAAAGGTTGATGGGTTTAATTCAACAACATCAAAATATTTAATAGGGCAAAAGATAGAACAAGATTTTAACGCTAACATTGGTTCAGGTGGATTTAGTAATGAAAATACAGCATTGAAAGAAGATGCAGCAACTATATCTGAATATTTTAAAGGTGTAGGCGAAGTTAATAGAACTGAAACTGGATTTGTATTTAAAAACTGGAATGACTCTAAAGAAAATAAAGAAATTAAATTTGAAGAGTTAAAAAACTATTTACCTAAGAAAATAAATCAAAATGCTAAAAAAATGTTAGAAGCTGATATTAAAAGCCTTGGTAAATCTACTTTTAAAGGTGAAGTCTTAGAAAGAAATATTATAGCAGAAGCAAACGGTTATGGAATCGATGAAAGAAGAAATTTATTAGCAAATAAGTTAAAATATATGGGAAATGTTTCTGATTTAACTGATGAACAGGTAGACACTAATTTTGTAAAACTTTTTAGAGATAATGTTTTAGGAGCAGTAGAACCAGAAAAAGTTGATGTTTTAGGAGTATCAGAAAGAAACAGAGCAGACGCTATTGCGGGTGTAACAAAATCATTAGAAAATATTAATAAAATAAAACCAACATATTTTAAAAATAAATTAAGAATTAATAATTTACCAACAGGATTTAGGTTAGAATATGTAGATTATGAAGATGGTACATCAAAACCTGTTATTGCAAGAGGAACACAAAAATACCAAATTGATGGTAAGCCTAATGCTGCTCAGTTAAGAGAAATATTAAGAGGATTCTATGTTAATGATATAGAAAGATATAATATTGATGTGCCTCAAATCACACCTCCAAAGTAATAAAATAAAATTAAAATAATATGTTTGAATACAACGGAAAACAATATACACAGGAGCAAATGGAGGGGTTT
>JGI24003J15210_10001623_pt1 | contig 9874 bp, 3 predicted proteins | sample LinPmetageLP28_FD_15210 | JGI IMG/M metagenome (IMG submission 15210)
AGGTACAGCGGCAGAAAATTTTGCAAATTATGTTGCTAATACACAAGGTATTCAAGAAGAGACTGCGCCAGGCGGACTTATATCTGAAAATATAGGTAATGTTACTAATTTAGATTCATTAATGAATGCATCAGGTAGTGTTGATCCAAATACAGGTAATACAATTTTATATCAAGTTTTAGAAGGTGGTTCTAATGCAGGTGCAAATGGAAGTGTTACAAAAGCTCAATTAACACCAGGTGGTTCATATGCTGTAGAAATGATTTATGATCTTAATGCAGATGGAACAGTTGATTTAGATAGCGGTAGACCATTTGATAATACTGAGCTTCAAAAGGATGATCCAAGATTCCAAGCATATGGTGGAAGAGTTGGATACGCAAGTGGCGGTCAAATACTAAATTCAATTAAAACTTTAGAAAATTACACACAACCATTACCAACAGGCGGTATGGAAGATAATCTATATGCAGTAGGCGGAGAAATAATGCAAAGTTCTGACACTGTAGAAATAGATGGTCAGATAATAGAAAAATCTGATCAAGTAGAAACTGTTTTATCAAACCCTGTCATACAAGAAAAAATGCCTAAAGGAGACAGAGAACTATTAGAAAAAATGTCTTACGTTATTCTAGGAAGATTAAAAGATGACGGATCTATTATGCAAGAATTTATAAGACTTTTCGGAGAAGAAGCATACGCTAAATTAAAAGCAGAGTTAATTCCATTGCCTCAACAAGAAGGTATGATTCAGGGAGAAGGTGGTGGAATGGATGATAAAGTCAATGGAGTTATTGGAGATCAAGAGCAAGTTGCAGTAAGTCCTGGCGAATACATTGTTCCTGCTGATGTTGTTGGTAACTTAGGTGATGGCAACAGCGAAGAAGGTGCAAGAATTATGGATGATTTTTTATCAAGAGTCAGAACAGAAAAACACGATACAGAAAAACAACCTGATCCTATTAACCTAGACAACGTGATGCCAGCATGAATGAAAAAGACGAAATTGTAAAAACATTAGTAAAGCCAGAAGATATACTTCATGTATGGGCTTTTGCTGAAAAACATTTAAAGAAAAGTGCAAAGAGAAGCGATGGAAGAATTACTCTTCGTGATTTACTAGAAGAGTGTTTGTCAGGAGAAAGTAACTTATGGATTGTTTACAAAAAAGAAGAATTCCCTGAGTTAATGGGTTGTGGTATAACTCAGATAACACATTATCCAACAGGATTAAAAATGTTAAACATTGATCATGTCGCAGGAGTAAAACAACAAATGTGGACAAAAGAAGCTATAGAGATTTTAGAAAGTTTTGCTAAAGATTGTCATTGTGATGGCATAGAAGCTGTAGCTAGAGCAGGATTTTGGAGTTGGATTAAAGAAGATGATTGGAGTAGGAAAGCCGTAGCTTTTGAAAAGAGGTTTACAAATGACGTATCGTAGAAGAAGATTTGGTAAAGGTGGTGGTTCTTCAGCACCTACAGAAACACAAGTAACTAATTTAACTATGCCTCCTGAGGTATTACCTCAGTTCCAAGCTCTTTTAGGTCGTTCAGAGTTTGAAAGTAATCAACCTTACTTACCTTATTCACAACAAAGATTAGCAGGTTTTTCACCTGCCGAAAGGATGTCTCAACAAGGTTTAGCATCTATGGCTATGTTTGGCGATCCTATTGCATCAAGACAAGCCTATCAAAGAACTGCAAGCTCTCCTGACGTTATGACAGGTGGAATTGCAGATGCCTATATGTCACCATACTTTCAACAAGCACTTGATCCTTTAAAAGATGAAACAAAAAGACAATCAGCTATTCAAGCTCGTGGTATTAGAGATCAGGCATCAGCACAAGGTGGTTTAGGTGGTTATAGAGAATCTATAATGCAATCTGAAAGACAAAGAGATTTAAACAGACAATTATCTGATATTGAAAAGACAGGAAGACAAGATGCATTTTTAGATGCTAACAGAAGATTTGAACTTGATAGAGCCGCTAACGAAAGAAAAGCTATAGCACTTTCAAAATTAGGTGGTCAGCAACAAACAATGGCTCAAGCAAGATTAAAAGACTTACAGCTTGTGGGAGAGCAGGATAGAGCTTTACAACAAGCTAGTCTTGATATGGGATATCAAGATTTCTTACGTCAACAAGAATACCCACAAAGATCACTTGGTTTTTATGAAAATATTCTTAAAGGATCATATTCTGAGCCTAATAGAACAGTTAGCACATACGCTCAACAACCAGGATTGTTTAGCGGATTAATAGGTGGAGGCTTACAAGCCGCATCTTTATTCGGATCAGGCGGTGGATTAGTTAGCATGGCAGGAGGAGGAAGAGTTCCTCGAAGAGGTGGTTTAACAGCATTAGGAATAGCAAATGCATTAGCTACAAGGAGTCAAAATGCTAGGTAAAAACATAATACAATTACAAGAAGAATTAAGTTATATGCCAATGCAAAGACTTATAGATATGGTAGACGATCCTAACTCTATATATGGATCTTTAACATTAGTAGAAATTAAAAATAGAGAGGCATTACAAAACTCTTCTACAAACATGTCACCAACACCAACAGTAGCTGAAGACGTTGTTTCATCAGTTGCTTCCCCTGCTAGTACCGACTTATCCTCCCCAAACCTCTCAGTCGAAGCTAGTGGGGGAATAGCAAATTTAGAGCAACCACAACCACCTATGCAAATGATGGCAGAAGGAAGAACAGTTACATTAAGTGATGAAGAAGATTTTTCTTTACCGCCAGGTGGCTTAATGGATCTTTTAGGTGAAGGAGAAACACCATACTTAGGTGATGAAGAAGCCATAACTCCTGAAGAGTTTGATGAATTAAATCAAATAGAAGCTGAAGAAGACTTCAAAGATATGATTGAGTATGAAAGAAGTAATCAGGAAACTATACCACAAGCACCAATTTCAGGACTTCCTGTTGATTTAGATGTTGATGTTGGAGATGATCAAATTGATTCATTAAACCTTGCAAGAGATAATTTTAACGTAAATTTAAATAGACAAGGTAAGCTAAGGGGTTCGTATGATTTTAATCCAAATTTAAGTGCATATATAGATGCTCAAAACGAAGATGAAAATGCTATGCAATATGGAATTAGAGGATCAATTCCATTTAGTACAGGTGGTTTAGGTTATGCAGAAGGTGGGCAAGTCAAAAGAATGAAAGAAGGAGGAGGTCTCCTGTCCAGCTTAAATAATTTCCGCAGTAAGATTATTGGTTCTGAAGGTGCTTTTATTGACACCGATAGTCCTTCCTCAATAGCATTCGGATTAACTTCACTTATACCTATTGGTGCAGGACTTGGTTTAGGTGTTAGAGGTTTAAGAGGAGCAATCAGCTTATTTAAGGCAGGAAAGTTAAGTAGAAAAGAATTAGCAAAAGTGTGGAAAAATTTTAAAAATCCTAGAAAGAGTAAAAAAGATAACATTTTTACTAAAGCTAAAAAAGGTACACAATCATTTATAGCAAATAATCCTAAAAAGTCAGCTTTTGGAGCTGGAATCATAGGATCTAGTATGTTACCTGGTGAAACTAAAGAACTTGAGCAAAACAATTCAGTACCGACACGACCAATGACTGCTTTAGAAATGGCAAGTGAACAATTTGGCTATCCTACAGCAGATGAAAGAGAATCTGATAGAAGGCAAAGACTTCTTATGGGTTTAGGTTCTAATATTGCAAGTGCTACTAGCCTTAATGATATAGTGCAAGGTAATTACGATATTATAAAAGATGAACAAGATATGAAAAGACAAAATCTTTCTGATGATTTATCTATGATACAAGGAATGCAAGCTCTTGATCCTAGAATAAAACAGTTGGAATACTTACAAGCAACATTAGAAATTTTAGGTGAAACCGAGCCAGGAAGTGAAAGATACAATAATGTTCTTAAACAACTTATTGATTTACAAGCTGAAATTTCAGGTCAAAGTATAGGGCAAGGTATTACACAAAAAATTTCTGAAACACCTTCTGTTGCACCTACAGGTGGTGAAACATTAGACAATGCTCAAGCTGAAATACAAGCCTATGTAAACAATTTGAGTTAGAGAGGTATGCTGTGCCTATAATTAATTTACCTGACGGCAAAACGATTGAAATACCATCTGATCTTAATCGTGATCAAATTAACTCTATAAAACGAAAAATTGCAGAAACTTATAGTAATTATTCACCTCAAAAAAAAGATGTCAGTTACCTTGATCCTGCAAGATATGCTTATGCTTTAAGAAATATACCAAAAGGCGTAGTTGATACAACTTTAACATCAGCAACAGGTATATCTTCTTTTTTTGATGCAGGTAATGATAATTTTATTACGCAAGGATTACAAAGTTTACAAGATGATTTTAGAAAAAAGACTGCAATTTCTGCGGATAAAAAGTACGGAGATTTGTTTACGAGTAAAGTTGGAAGTGGAATAGGTAGTTTTGCAACCTTTGGTGCTCCTAGATTAGCCACTACTGCTCTACGATCACAAAAGGCTTTTTCTCCTCCTGTTTTAGATAAGTTAGATAAATATGCTGGTCGAACAGGTTTAGGAATAGCTTTTGGTGCAGGAGTTTCAGACCAAGCTAATTCTATAAATGAATTAAGAAACGAAGGTAAAAAAATTAATACTGCTACAGAAATTATTGCAGAGTCATTTGGTGGTCTTATTGGATTAAGTGAAATGTATCCAATAGAAAAACTTTTCAAAAGACTACCGAACAATGATGCTTCAAAAGAAATTATACAAAGTGGATTTAGTAAATTATATCCTAAATTAGCAGGAGCAACTGCCACAGCAAGAAACGAAGCTATTCAAGAAACTGTAGCAGGGATAGCCCAAGATGCTGTTGCTAGAGGTTTGTATGATGAAAATAGAAAAATATTTAACACTGAAAGTATATGGGATAATTTAACTGTTGGTGGTGCTACAGGGTTTATTTCTGATTTAGCTATTAATGCTCTTGTGCCAGGTAGAGTCAAAAAAGATGTTAATATAGAAGATACAAATAAAAAAGATGAAGTAGATAAAACCATAGAAGAGTCAGAAAAGTTTGTTGATTCTAGTGTTCCCATACCTAAATTTAATGTTGTTGAAAGCGGTGAGTCTGAAGTTGTTCCTACTTTTTATGAAGATTCAGATGTCAAAAGAATAAAGAAAAAAGATACAGGTTTTGACACTACAACAGACTATGAAACAACAGATAAAAAGTGGAAAATAATTAACACAGGGTATCAAGCAGGAATAGGTGTTCAATATCAAGTAGTAGAGGTTGGAACAGGACAAGAAAAAGACATTGGTAGGCTTGGAGGTGACAAATTACCAACCTTCTTTAAACTAAAAGAAGCTAAAGAATATTTAAGAACAAAACAAAAAGGCGAAGAAGAAATAAAATCTTACAACGTCATAGATGAAAACAATGGTCAAATCTATAATAATGTTGATCTTAATAGAAGAGATGGAGAAACTGAAGCAGTATTAGATTTTGATAGAGCAGAATCTTTAAAAGAAAGATTACAAGCAATATCCTCAAGATCCGAAACTTTAAGAGATGCAAAAAATCAAAGTTATGATTCAGGTGCACAAAACAACACAACGCAACTAATTGCCTTAATACAAGCAAATTCTAAAGTTGGAAGAAATGTTTCTGATGGTAAAATTGATGATAACTTAAGTGTAATAGATAGTAATTTCACAGCAAAAGATATTAACAATCTCTTACAAGAAAAAAATATTAAAGAAAATGTAAACAAACCTAGTGATAATTTTTCAAATTATTTAAAGGCTATTACAGGCAAAAGTTCTTTCAGTAAAATGAATGATTCTCAAAAACAAAATCTTAAAAGAAGGTTAACACAACTACCTACTCAAAAAGAATTTTTATCCATGATTGATGTAAGACCTAACTTATATTCCTCAGAGAATATAAATAAAATATTAGAAGATCAAGATAGAAATTACATTAAGGAAGTAGAAAAAGAATTAAGTGCAACTACTAATAAAAAAACTAAAATTAAAACAAAAAATAAACAATACTCTAAACAAGAAATAAAAGAAATATCAGGTGTAACAAGTGATAATGCTTTAGATCAAATGATTGGAAGACTTGTAGAGAGTGGAAGACTTACTAAAAACTCATCAGGTAAGTATGAATTTTTTAAAGAAGGAAGAAACTTAAAAGATTATCAAGCTCCTGTTTTAACTTCAATGTCTGAAAAAAGAGTTTCATTAGATAATTATAATAAAGATCTTTTTAATTTGAGCACTGCTGAGTTAGCAAGAATGTTTCCTAGAGCTGAGTTAAAAAGAATTATTAAAAATGAATTTAATAATGACTCTAGTGAAATAACAAAACAAGATTTAATTTTAAGACTTGAAAGAAAAAGATTAGATAAAGAATCTGATATTGACACAACAAAACTTAATGATGAAATTATTACAGAAAATGATTTTAAAATATCTATGCTTGGTAAAGGTGCAAAATTAAGCGAATCAAATGCAGAGTATGGATCAAGGCTTGGTTTAGAAAGAAACTTTTTAAATCCCAATGAATACTTATTAACAACTTCTCAAATTGAAAAAATTTCTCGTAAAAAACAACCGACTGATTTAAATCCATCTGCTCTAAATATTGATGACGTAGGATATGTAAGCCCTATAGAATATTATGATGGTGATATGACAATTCCAACGAGAGCTACAGCAATAAGACAACAATTTGTAGAGGCAGGTTTAATTGCTCCTCTTAATTCTAAAATTGATCAAGCAAGATTAAAAGAACAATTTATAATTAAAGCTAGAGCAAAAGCAAAAAAACTAGGTATCTCTGAAGCCTTTATAAAAATGGATCAAACAGGAATTAGTCCTGACGGATTAACATTTAGTGAAGGTGAAGCAGGAGATTTTAGTGGGAAAGGTGGCTTTGCAGGTTTCGTTTCTTCAGGCGAAGGTTTAGGAACTGCTCAAGGTATAAATAGATACATAGGAATGCCTTTTGTAATATATTATCAAGAAAAACTTAATCTACTAAATGAATTTAGAAGAATTGCTAAACTAACAGATTTAACTCCTGATCAAATAGAAATAGCTATGAGCTCAGATTCTAATCCTAAAAAAGATCAATACTTAAAAACAATAAGTGACAAGATAAGAAATATAAGAAAAGAAGAACTTAAAAAGACAGATGAAATACCATCTTCTACACCTCTTGATGGCACATTAGCAGAATACGTTGATAGAGCTCCAAAATCAGATATAATAAGTCTTGATAACATTGCCTTAAACAGTGGATTAAGAACAATGAACCACGAGTTTATACATTACTTAAGGGTTGTGGGATTAATAAAAGAATCTGAATGGAAGATATTAACAAACTTTGCTAAAAAAACTTACTCTGAAATAATGACAAAAAATCCTTATGGATTAAGAGGTGTAATTTCAGGTTATGAAAGTTTTTACGACAGACAAAAGGATTTGTATTTTGGAACTGATAAAAAAAGAGGAGATTACACTAAAAAAGCAGGAAAAAAATTCCCTGATATTGATGATCCTTATAAAGATAACGGCAGAACAAGTTACAGAGATATTATAGAAGAAGAAGCTGTAGCAGAATTATTTGCTCATTACACAAAGAATAAAGAATTATTTGATGTAAAAGGAAATAAAGTAAAAGTTACAGGAAAACCAAAATCTTTATTTGAAAGAATTAAAGAATTCTTTTTTACTACAGTATCTTCTGCGGAAGAAGTTGGTGTTACTAACGCTGTTCAATTAATGGAAATGATAAACAATGGTTTATTTGAAAACAGAACAAGAGAAAAAGTAACTCAGTTAATAAGGGAATTTTATGAAGAAAGTCCTGATATCGTTATAAACTCAGCAAAAGAAGAAGCAAAAAATGTTTTAAGAGATGATGCAGACGAAGAAGATGCGGTATTTTCTAGGGCGGATACTTCTCAGATGCCTTTGACAAATAATGGAATGCCACCAAGTAACATAGGTTATCTTCTTGATAGACTCTTTGCAGGTAAGACTAGTGAAGAAATAGATAATATGCCTATAGAAGATTTTCAAAATCTTCTCGATCAAATAGGAACTGAAAAAAACTTAAGATTAAAAAAATTCTTTAGGTCTGAAGGAAGTGAGCAACAAAGTTTCAGAACTATAGGTGAATTAAAAAAGATTATAGTAGATCAGTACAACTCAGGTGCGGATGAAAATTGGTATTTAGATATTGGCAGAGAAGCAGAAGCTATTGTTGGTGCTGAAAATATGGCAGAGTTTTCATCTTTATGGGCGATCACATCTGCGGCGGCTAGTCCTGAAGTTAATATGAAAGATGCCTTAAATATCATGATGGTGATGAGAGGAATAGATATCAACACAGGAGAACTTAAGTATGAAAACTATTATCAAAATAAAAAAGCAACATTAGAAAGAATCAAAGATATTCCTGATATGCAAGCAAAAAGTGGAGATCAATTAAAAGGCATGGAAAATCTTTACGATTCTTCATTACAGTTTCCTCAGGGTGTTTGGGGTACAAAAAGCGTAGCCTCTATGAAAACTCCTGCATATGCAATTAACACCTTAATGGTTAAATCAGCAGACTACATGCCCTTTTCAGTTATGGATAGATGGATGTATAGAGCACTTGGATTTGCAGAAGCTATAGGTAATACACCTGTTAAGCCTAATATAAAAGATTTTGATACTAAAAAAGCATATAACGAAGCAATAAAATCTTGGAATAATAAATTAGACAAAAAAGATAGTGAAGGTCATAAGTTAAGAGATATTAGAACTGCTCCAAAATTTAGTGAGATGAACTATTCTCAATACATAATAAAACATCTTTCAGATCAAGTTTACGATGTTAACACAGATGGAAGAGAAGGATCTAAACAATTTAGACCTGATCAAATACAAGCATTAATATGGTTTGGAGTACGATCAAAGGCAGGTACTGAGGGATCAGTAGAATCTATATTTACCAATGCAGAAAAACAATCTGAAACAATAAGAAAGTCACAACAATCAGGTTATTGGGGTAAAGATTCTTTTATAACAGTACCTGACGGATTAACAACTGCTGAGAGAATACGATTTGAGGGAACACGAGGATTTGGATTTGGCTTACTTCCTAGAATGACAGAAGAAGCTAGAGCAAATGCAGGTAAGGTAAATGTACCTTTAGTTCCTGATAACTATACAATTACAGACAGCGAAGGAAATATTATTACTTTAGACGCTAAAAAAAGAACGTCAGTAGCAAGAAAAATATTTAATTCTATTTCAAGTGGTAAAAAGGGTAATAAAAAACTTAAGTTCTTAGAAGATATAGGTATACCTCACGTTGCAGAAATGAGAGATGGTGTTCTTTATGTAGATTTGTTTGGTAGATTAAGTAATTTAAAAGAAAATGCTAGTTTTGATTCTGTTATTAGAGATGCTTTAATGCAAGATTTAAATGCATTACAAGAAGGATCATCTGAAACTTTAGAATTCTATGGTGGAACTTCTAGAATTAAAGGATCGTCTAATATAGATGCATTACAGCAAACTTTACTACAAAACTTATATATACCTGCTTTTGAATCCTTTAGAGATTTTCTAAAGACCAACAAGTACACTGTAACAAACATGAAAGCACCATACGAATTAAATGGTACTGCCTTATCTAAACCATTAACTGCCAATGATTCTACAATGAGAAAGGTTAATCAAAGGTTAGAAGATATAGTCAAGAAAACACCTAAGGGTGTAAAACCAATATACAACTTAGATACAACATCTAACTTAGCTAAAGAAGAAGCATTCAATACCTTAGAGGATATGGACAAAGAAGGTATAGAA
>JGI24003J15210_10001627_pt1 | contig 9866 bp, 7 predicted proteins | sample LinPmetageLP28_FD_15210 | JGI IMG/M metagenome (IMG submission 15210)
TTGAACCACTAATATTTGTAGAACCACCACCTTGAAATGAACCACTAATTAAGTCTGATGTAAATGACTCTGGTAAATTACTTAAATCACTTCCATCTCCAAATAGTTTTCCAAATGAACCAGTTGAAGTTATTGAACCAGTTATATCGTTTAGTAGTGTTACTTTTCCTAATGACGCTGTTTCAGCTTTTACTAAATATGACGCACTTTCTGCAAGAACTTGATGTAGAGAACCAGTATCTGAATCTACTACATAACTTGAACTTTCTGCAAGGAACTGATGTAAATCAGAACCAGTTGCAAAAGGTAATCCTGTTACATCTACTAGTTCTAATGTTCCAAATGATGCACTTGAAAGTATTGACCCTGATATATCTCCGTCTTCTAATATTATACTTCCTGTATCCATTGTTAATGAACCAGTTAGAAGTATTGAACCTGTAAAAATGTGTGTATCGTCTATCGTATCACCAAACTCGTTTGAACCTGATGAATAAATAATAGATGACGATACTAATTCTGTTTTAAATTCTCTTGCGATAACTGAACCTGATGTGGTGATATTACCACTTACAAAAAGTGTGTCGTGAATACCAACAGTTTGTAAAGATGCAGTATCTGAATTTTGTAAGAAAGAACTTGTGTTTGTTGAAGTTACATAAGATGCACTTTCTGCGAGTATAATTTGAATATCACTTCCACTTGCGAAACTACCAGTTTCACTTTCTACAACATAACTTGAACTTTCTGCAAGGAATTGATGTAAATCTGAACCACTTGCGAAACTACCGGTTTCGTCTAATGTCACATAACTTGAACTTTCTTCTAACATTACATTTAGTGAACCAGTAGAAATTGAAGTTACATAAGAAGCACTTTCTGCAAGGAATTGGTGTAAGTCAGAACCACTACCAAATGGTGAAATATGAACCGTATCTATAAGTTCTAATTTACCAAATGATGCTGTAGAAGTTAGAGAACCACTCACTCCCAACCCAAGACTTAAGTCGTGACTTCCCGATAATAGTCCTAAATAAGAACCACTAATTGCTTCTGGGTCTGCTACATTTGTTAGGTCTCCACCATCACCTAATAATTTACCAAATGATGCTGTAGAAGTTAGAGAACCACTCACCCCTAATCCAAGAGTTAAGTCATTACTACCAGACAATAATCCTAAATAAGAACCACTAATTGCTTCTGGGTCTGCTACATTTGTTAGGTCTCCACCATCACCGAATAATTTACCAAATGAACCAGTTGAAGTTATTGAACCAGTTATATCACTTACTAATGTTACTTTACCTAATGAACCGGTATCGGTATCTACTAAATAAGAACCACTTTCACCTAATATTTGATGTAAATCAGAACCTGATGCAAATGAACCAGTTTCGGCATCAAATACTGCGAAATTACTACCTGTTACTTCCAAGTATCCTATGGAAGCTGTTTCTACTGATATTAATCTACTGAAAGATGATGTTGAAGTCAATGAACTTGAAATATCACCAATAAAGGTAATATCATCCATTACTCCTACTGAACCTGAAATGTGTTGTGAACCAGATAATTTTAGTGAACCAGTTATGGTTGCATCTGTTGTTAGGACGCTTTGAATAGTATCATCACTCGAGCCTGAGCGATGAAAATAGATTTTACCATCGGTAGTATTTATCCCCAACTCACCTAATTCTAAAGATGATGTTTGTGGTGTTTTACCAACAACGGCACTTCGTTTTAATTTAATTGATTGAGCCATATGGTTTTACTTATTTTATATAAAATTTAACTATATTTATAGTCAGTAATAAATATAAGAAAGTTGAAAAGTTTGACTTTTTATTTAGAAACTTCCACCATCAATTTCATCAGTTATAACCCAACCACTTCCATTGTATTGAACTAATTGTCCACTTGCGGAAGCTGCGGGAACTAAATCCACAGTTTTGTTTGTATGATTTACAAACATTAAACTATGACTGACTGGGGAAGTGTAATTTAGGGTTAAATCATTTCCAACAGCTAATGTTGAACCTGATACTTGTAGTCCACCTTGTGCATCAATCCTACCTGTTGAATCTAATATTCCATTTATGATAAGATTTTGGTCATTTAAGTCAAGTAGATTTGTATCCGAGTCTATACCGATGTTTGCTCCGTCATCTATAACAATGTTACCATTTAAGGTGAAAGTGTCGTCAGATAGGGAAATAAGGTCTGTATCGGATTGTATTCCTATACTACTTGTTGAGAAGGTTAAATTACCTATTTTTAATGAACCACTAAACTCTTGAACATCATCTCCGGTGTCACCGAATTGATTAGAACCAGAAGCATATATAATAGATGATGATACAAATTCTGTTTTAAATTCTCTTGCAGTTATTGAACCAGATGTTGCAATATCTCCGATTACCGATAATGTTGAAGATATTACAGTTGCTCCCATAGAACCAGTTTGGTCTGATACCATATAAGAAGAACTTTCTGCTAATATTGCGTGTAAGTCAGAACCACTTGCGAAAGAAGCAGTTTGATTAGAATCAACTACTTTTGTTCCTAATATTTCAACCCAACCAAATGAACCAGTTGAAGCTAAACCACCACTTACTGAACCAGTCACATCTAATTGACCAGTAAAACCAACATCTCCGTCTACTTGTAATTTTTGTCCTATAACATCTGTTCCTACACTCAAATTATTTAAAATAAATGTATTATCGGCTACTTTTAAATCACCAAAAGAAGCTGTCATTGTTAATGAACCAGAAATGTTCTTTGATGTTTGTAGTATACCACCTAATATTTGATTTCCATCTCCGTCGAATATTATTCCAGCATTTGCACTTGGGCCGGCTTTAATTGTAAGACCCCCTAATAATGAGGTCATTCTACCGAATTCAGTTCCATCATCTTTGAATATGATATCTCCACCATCTCCGTCAAGTGTAATGTCTCCTGATGAATCTATACCACTATCTCCAACTTCAATTTTTCCAAAAGAAGCCGTTGAAGTGATTGAACCAGTAATATCACTTACTAATGTTAGTTTTCCTAATGAACCAGTATCTGAATTTACTAAATATGATGCACTTTCTGCAAGTATTACTTGTATATCTGAACCACTAGCAAAACTACCAGTTTCGTCTAATGTTACATAAGATGCACTTTCTGCGAGTATAATTTGAATATCACTTCCACTTGCGAAAGGTGTTATGTGGTCTGTGTCTGCTAGTTCTACTTTACCAAATGAAGATGTTGAAGTTAATGAACTACTTACTCCACCAACACTATCAATACTTAATAACGAACCAGTTATTTCAAATGAACCTGTAATTTTATGGGTGTCGTCTAATGTATCACCAAATTGTGTAGAACCACTTTCATAAATAATTGACGACGAAACTACTTCTGTATAAAATTGTTGTGCTGTTACTGAACCTGATGTAGTAATATTACCTTCAACATGCAATGTTGAAAAAGATGCAGTATCTGCGTTTTGTAAGAAAGAACCTGTGTTTGTAGAAACTACATATGATGCACTTTCTGCAAGTATAATCTGTAAATCTGAACCACTTGCGTATGTATCTTCAATTGTTTGAACATCACTTCCACTTGCGAAACTACCAGTTTCGTCTTGTGTCACATAAGATGAACTTTCTGCGAGTATAATTTGTAAATCCGAACCACTTGCATATGAACTTGATTCTGATTGTCTAACATAAGTATCCAATATACCTTGAACATCAGAACCAGTAGCGAAACTACCAGTTTGTGATTCCATAAGATAGGCTGTTGATGCTGATGCATATGAACCAGTTGCGTCTATAAGTATTTGAACTTCTGAACCACTTGCAAATATTGTATTAGATACTGATATAGTATCACTAACAAGTCTACTAAATGAACCAGTAGAAGTGATAGAACCACTTATATTTTTATCGAACTCAACTGAACCCGTTACATTCAACGAACCAGTTATTCCAAACGAACCTGATAAAAACTCCTTTAACTGCTTTCTCTTTAAATCGGCCATTATGAATCAAACTTTCCTTGAGATATAATTTCGTCATCACTCTCAAGATTGTATCCTAAATCACTTGTGTTAATCTTTAATAAAAATATTGAACCACTCTGTTCTATATCTATAGCGTTATGTTCCATATATCCACCATTCATAAAGAATATAAAATCATTTTCAGATGTTGATGTCATACCACTTGGTGCTGATGCTGTGACTGCTGCGAAACTTGCGGTTGCTGAACCAGTCACACCAGTTGCTACTTTTACAAAATTCTTTCTTAGATAATCTAATCCAGATGAAGTCACACTTCCTGTTAATTGTGCATTTACATACGCTTTTGAAACTGCTGAACCTTGTTCACTTGGNGCTGTTGGTAATCCTAATACTTCTCCGTCTCCACTAAATGTTAAATTACCAGCTGATGCCATTGTTGAAGTTGCTAAACCAGTAATTGTTTTATTAGTTAATGTATCTGTTGTTGAACTTCCAACAATATTTATATTACTTCCTGCGGCATTATCTATTGCCCATCTGGTTTCACTATGGTCAAATATTAATTGTGCATTTGTAGAACCTACTCTACCAACTCTTAATCCAGAGTCTGTTGATGATAAAGCTGTTGAACCAGTAAAATTTAAATCTATAATAGGGTCTTCTACTGCAAATCTAGAAACATTATTAAATGATGATGAACCTTGAACAATCAAATCTCCAAATATTTTTATACTACCACTTGGAACACCACTTGTTAATACTTGTATTACTTTATTATCATTAGCATCCATAATAACTGGGTCTGTTGGGTGAGCTATCTTTACTTTACCAGCTGTTAATGTATGGATTGTTCCAATATTGAAACTACCTGTTCCGATATTATCTACATTAATTTTATCAAACTCTAATGTATATAATCCAGTTAAAGAACTTGTTACTGCTGAACTTTGTAATGACAAACCACCCGATTGTGGAGCTTGTGCTTGTGTTGTTAAATCAATTAATGTCATACTGACGCCTCTCTTTGAAAACTAATTTGTATGGAAGATTCACTTCCATCACCTGTTGTTGTTGGTGGTAAAAAACTACTATCACCTTCTGTTACTACTGAACCACTTTTTAGTTCCATTCCAAAATTATCAAATGTTAATTTATGAACCCTAAACTTTGTTTGTGTTGTATCAATAAAAAAATCTGCTGATGCTGACTCTGTTTGGTCGACATTAGACAATTGTTCGATACCATTAATAAATATTCGTAATGACCCATTTCTGATACGATAATTGTCAGCTATTGTTGGTGAGAATTCATTATATGTTGAAGTTGAACTATCTATCTCTGAAAATGTGAAGTGATTTCTTTGTTGATAATATCTTTCATTTCCACCCGAAAAGTGAATTATATCTGTATCTACAACTGGAAAACCATTTTTGTTATCGACCGTGTAATTTAAATTTACACTACCAGTATCTTTAAATTGTATTCTATCACCAGAAAATTTAGATTCACTTACTGGAAATGTGAATTGTCTTGTTCTTCCTTTTAAACCGGTTCTCTTATCTATTTCTCTTTGTATCATTATGTTATCTCACTTTGAAATAGTATTGTTACAAAATCAGTATTTTTTAATGTAAATCCTGAATTGTCTGATTGTCTCTTTCTAATCACCACTTCTTTTAAAGAACTTGAAACAAAATAGTCGAACCCACTTGTAAACCCTATTTGATTGTCTGCTGATATTAACTCTAATCCGTTTAATTTTACTTGAACTGATTGACTCATTATTCTTCTGTCAGTTTCTAAAGTTGGTTGATAAATTTGTCCTTGACTTGCAGATAAAGATGATGATTGACTACCAGAAACTCTAAATGATTTTAGATTATAAATAGAATTTGCATTAGAAACTGATAATAATGCTTTTTCATCTCTCGAAGAAGTTGGTTCTCCAATACCCCTCATTATATAATAGGTTTCACCACCGAAAGTATTTGTAAATTCTAAGTCTTGTGCTTGATTACCAACCCCCGTTGATTTTCCTCTAATAAAATCTGTTGCACTTCCTAATCCACTTGGTAGAGAAGAATTACTTGTTGAAAATATTCTTACGGTTTCTGCTCTACTATCTGGTGAAAATACTGATGAAATACTTATACCACTCTCGTCATTAACAACCACTTGTTTTGGTGAGAAAAATCTTCTGTGTGTTTATAAATTCATTAAATGCTTCTGGAATTAAATATCCTTTAAAACTCATATTGAAATTTGTTTTGATAATTCTCTCGTTATCATCCATTTCAGTTGCATCCTCGAACGAATCTATTGATGATAAAAATTTAAATTTATTTGGTTCACCCCAATATGCTCCTTCAGAAAAGTTTATCTGTTCAATAATTGTATTCATTTCTTCAATATAAGGTGTCCAAATTATTGCTTCGTAATTTAAATTCATATAATCTGGAACAGCTGTTGTGTAATATTCTTTTGAATTTAATAATCCTTGAACAACTGAAAATCTATCATATCTTTGATTTTGTGAGTATTTTTTCTCAAATGTATAAAATTGTTTTGGGTCGTTAGCATCTAACTTATCAACCGGCATTGTTTCGTTAGCTTCCATTGAAACTCTACGAAATACAATTAATGGTGTAACTAGTTGACCTTTAACATCACGAACATATCCTTGTTTTTGTATTGAATTCCATCTTTCGGCGTTAGCATAATAAATAGGAACTTTTACTTTTTGTCCGTTTATAACACTCGTTGGTTTAATAACTTCATTGAAATAATACATAATAGCCGCATCAACATCCATCAAACCAATAGAAACATTTTTTACATTGTCCTTTCTTTGGTTTGTTTCAGAACCTCTACCCCGTTGTAGTCCTCTGTTGAGTTCTCTACCTTGTAGTCTTCGTTCTGTTTTTGGTAATGGTTTTGTTCTATTGGCCATTATTCAACTCCTAATTCCAATCCGATTCTATCTGAATATTCTTTTTGTGTATTAACTATACTATTAAATGATTCTGGTAATAAATATCCTTTCATACTTAAATCAAATGTAGTTTTAATAATTCTTTCCCCCTCAAACTCTGAAGCGTCTGTAAATGATGATATACCAGCTTTGAATTTAAATTTATCAGGTTCTCCCCAATAAGAATTTTTTGACCAACTAATTTTTTCAATAATTTTATTCATTTGGTCAATGTATGGTGTAAAAACAATACAATTATAATTTATCGTAACATAACTTGGAATAGTTACNTTATAAACTTCTTCTAATGGTTCATCATTTTCAAATAATGTGGAAGTNTGTGTAAATCTGTTTTCTTTTGAAAATTTCTTTTTAAATGTATAATTAGAACCTTCTGTTGCTGGTTGTAATGAAGGTGTTAGAAATGCGTTGTTTGATTCTCTCGATACCGATGTTCTTTTGAAAATTAATAGTGGTGTAATAAATTGTCCTTTGACATCTCTTAGATATCCAAGTTTTGATATTGATTTCCACCTTTCTGGATTTGCATAATAAATAGGAACTTTAACCACTTGACCATTGTCCACCACTTCAGGTTTAATTACATCTCTAAAGTAATACATCACTGCGGCATCAATATCCAATAAACCAACCGAATAGTTTTTTACATTATCATCTTTACGAGTGGTATCGAATCCTCTGTTAAAATTAGTCTGTGTTGTTAATATTTCTTCTTTTCTTGGTAAAGTTTTACTTCGTTCCATTAAATACTTCTCACTTCTTCGATGTTAAGATTACTTCGTCTTAACAAGTTAGCACCACAAATTACTGAATGAATATGTTGTCCATCGAGTTGTTTATATTGTCCACCTACTAATTGGTTTTCATTTACATTAGTAATTTCCCAATAAGCGGTAAACCACTCGATAACGTCCCCTATTTCCAATACTAAACTTACATCTCTTAGAGATTGTCTTACAAATGAGAATGTTCCTGATTGTCTTAAATCTGGTCCAAATTCATCTGTATTATATGCCATATCTTCTGCTTCAACCAAACAAGCTAATTCGACACCTGGTCTGAATACTTTTCCGTTTGATGTTTCACCATACATATTAGTTTCCGTATTGTTTGCTGATATTTTGTAAACAATTACAGTCTGGTCAATTATTCCACTATTCGCATTATTTAAATCACCGATGAGTTCTTTATTAACTCTATCAAATGTGTCTAAATCTTTTTTTCCGAAAAATCGTGGGTTGGCCATCACTCACTCCTAACCTATGTAGATTGGATATGGGACTTTTTTAAGTTTTTCTTGTAGGAACTCTGACTCATCCTTGTCTGCTTCCATAAGTGCTCTACGAGAAGATTGTTCAAGTATTTCTCTGAGTTGTGTAACAAGAGTTTCTTTTTCGGCTGACGCTTCTGACCTCAATGTGTCACCGTCCAAGTTTGTCTCAGCACCAGGTATTGGGATAGAACCATATTTACTTCTTACTATACCCAACAATTCTTTTGTTAGTGCTAATCCATATTTTCTTATCCATTGTTTTCCTACATCATTAATATGTGTAAATTTCATATTATCGTAGGGTACATTGGAAAAGTCGGAAATTACATCTGAACTTCCTGAATATTCTGTTATTAAAGCATCATCTCTTTCTGAACGAACTACGTATTCGAAGTGTAATTTGTAAGATGATTCTGGTCTTGGGAATATTCTTAATTTGTTATTTCTTAATTGAAATGTATATGCTGATTTTCTGATTTGGTCATTTAACTCAATAGCTTGTACTCTCAACATATCTGCGTAAACTGGCATCATTAAAAATGTAACTGCTGGTGAATAACTACCAAATCCAAATTGGTCTAGTAAATTCATTGAACCACCTCCAGTTCCCGCATAAGGGTCAAAATATCTTTGGACTGCTGGTGTTTCTTCATAAAACACCCTTTGTAGTTCTATTGCGTTACCACTTTCACTTACTTCTGCCCATAGAGCATTTATATCATAAGTTTGTGAACCACTAACCACGTCTACTGAACCTGATTTTACCTCAACTAATCCACCAACTCCGGCTTCTGTTCCGTAAGCTTGTGATAAGAATACACTTCTACCTAAGTTGGGTGTTACTCTCTTGTGAGTTAAATTTGATGATGTTGGTTGTCCTTGTAGTGATAATAAATTGTCTTTAATATTAAATTGATTTATTTGAGCACTATATTCAGACACACTTTCTTCTAAACAAGCGTAAAATTGTTTATCTTGTAATTCCACATTCATTAGTGGATAACCTAATCGTTTTGAACACCAGTCTGCAAACTTTGGAGCTTCACTTTGAAACTCTGAATCTGTATCGTAAAACCCAAACGGGGTATTACCACTAACTGCTGAACCTGAACCAGGCCATATTGGTTCTTGAGCCATATATTTTTCTCCGTTAAATATTCTATAAATAAATATAAGAAACTTATAAAAACCACTATTATAACAAACAAAAAACCCCCAGCGAACTGGGGGTTTTTCTTAGTTGTTAATTAAAAATTAACTACTCGACTTCTGTAATGTTATTTATTACACTTTGTCTACATCTGCAACGATAACTTTACCATAGAATTCGCTTCTGACCATTTTCTTAGCGTATCTGGTCATCACGCCTTTTCTAGGTGTGAAGTTAGTTGGGTCGTAAACAAGTGGTGTCATAATTAACGGCACATATGGTGAATACACAGCACCAGTTTCTAAGAAGTTTGAACCTCTAAATCCAACAAGGATTTGATTTTCTTGCATATAAGGGTTCTTGTATACATTGAATCTATTGTTTAATAGACCAACTTTTTGAACACCCATTGCGTAAGAACTATCTACAG
>JGI24003J15210_10001628_pt1 | contig 9862 bp, 22 predicted proteins | sample LinPmetageLP28_FD_15210 | JGI IMG/M metagenome (IMG submission 15210)
ACCCACTACTCCCAGTCACGCGCAGTAGAACACAATGACACCAAGATCAAGGCGAACGCACACTCGGACTCCTACTGGCTACCTGTGGATACCTACGGACAGGACGTGGATGTAATGCTTGAATGTAAGCACAAAGAACTCGGTCTATTCAAGATGCGAGAACTACTATCAAAAACTATTTAATCAAGGAGAGCGATTATGGCTAATTTATATTGGAAAGAAAAAAAGACCGACAGAGATACCACCATACGCATGCTTATGGACGTGCTACCCGACTACACCCCTAGTGCCTTCAAGGTGCGTCAGGAGGGTGACGATAGCGGAACGTACATGTGCATATACGTAGAGCGTACGGAGGATAAGAAAGAAATTTGCAAGGAAATACCACAGAAGTTTGAAGGATGGAGGACTATTGTGGTGTTCTGCCCATTTGAATACATAAAATATGTAATGGACGCTAGACGTGAGTGAATTGAGGGTAGGAGATCTATTGTTGAGAGACGACTGCGATATAGGGGTTGTATGCGGAGATATGGACTACCACTACAGGATTTATTGGGTTTGGAACTACAATATGGAGGATAGCCCCACAACCGGCTTTGTTACTGTACCGAAAAGCTTGGTTACACCTAGATTTATGCACTTTGTTGAGGTGATCAGAGCATGAAAATCGGGGATCTAGTTACATTATCGTCCAAAGGTTCTTCCTTGAAAGGCAACCGGAGCTTTCTCAAGGGAATTGGGATAGTGGTGCAGATTTATCAAGGAAAATACTACGATCTCGGCATAAAGTGGTTCTGTGAGGGCAGAGATGGGCATAATCGCATAGCATGGTTCAAGAGATATGAGATAAAGAAATTGAAACCCCCGAAATCACAAACGGACAAAAAACGTCCTTGACTTTCTGAGTGAAAAGGTTATATTATTTACATCAACAACGAATGATGGAGTTCAAAATGAAAGTAGGTGATTTGGTGAAATGTAAATTTACAGACTATGGAGTAGGGATAATCACAAAGAAGCGACCCAATGGTGGTTTTATCGTGCGCTTTCCAGCCCACCCCGAACGATATGAACTCTTTTTTGGTATGGGTCTAGCAGAAAAGAGCATTGAGGTGATAGCATGAACCTAGGTAGCATCGTTTACGCAAAGTACCCTAGGAGAGACGGAGATGGGATGGGAATTATCTTGGAATATAAAAAGGGCGGATCGCATCATTTTGGTATCATCCCATCCAGAGCCAGAGTTCGATGGGCTTTGACAGGCAAAGAGGATTGGCACAAAGTGTGGGATTTGGAGTTGGCATTATGAAAATAGGTGATTTGGTGAAACACAAGTACATAAATAAAATCGGTGTGATACACAAGGTTTGGATGAACTATCATTTCGTTCAATGGGCTGATGGGAGTAGACAACAGCATCACCAAAGAGATTTAAGGGCGGTCAAAAAATGTCCTTGACTTTCCGAGACAACAGGTTATATTACTTACATCACAACAAAACATGGAGCAATCATGAAATACACAAAAGGTGATTTGGTTCTGGTGCAAACCAGTTACAACACAAAACTTCGCAAGAAATATGCTATTGTGCAGAGTCAACACTTCAATTCTATAAAGGTCAAGTTTATACAGACAGGAAAAGTCAAGGACTATCTCAAAGATTTTATCACACCAGTAACAGCGGAGAAGTCATGAAGATAGGTGATCCAGTAATGAGAGTGTTTAAATATGGTGACAACTGGATAGGAATAGTCAGATGGATAAACGATGACATTGTTATGGTTAAGTGGGCGCATAATGGACTTCATGATGTGCATAACATCTCAATTTTAACGGAGGTAATATGAAAATAGGTGATTTGGTAAGAAGAAAAGACCCTTTTGTTGAATGGCAAGAAGACAACCCTTGGATGAAAGACAAGCAATTAACTGGTGTAGTCATAAAAACCGGCAATCCCAACTCAGGTCGACCTATCGATATGATTTGTGTTCATTGGTTCATAAATGGACACAAGGGGTGGTATGGAGAGCATAAATTAGATCCGGTCAAAAAATGTCCTTGACTTTTTCAACCAACCAGTTATATTACTTACATCAACAACGGAGATAAAATGAACATTCACATAATCAAAATGCACTCAGCCTATGAAACCTACATAAGATCGCTCCATGCTACAGAGAAAGGCGCACTATTGGAGTTCTGCTCCCATGTAGCCGAACAGTTACTGGAGTATGAGTTTGAAAAAGAGGAAGTGGCACTATTAGACGAGATAGTAGAGTACACGAAGCAAGACAAAACAGCCACAGACACCCTTAAGTTTTACAAAGAAGCTATGGATGAGCTTGGCGAAAGAGTAGAAATGTGGCCAGAGATAATTGTAGGAACACTTTTACCATAACGGTCAAAAAATGTCCTTGACTTTTTCAACCAATCAGTTATATTAATAGAGAACCAAACACAACCAACGGAGATAGCCATGAAGCATTATTTGATAACCATAACAACCTATGATGGAGACTATGAGTATTTAGACACGACTGTCTTTGCTCTAGACAATACAGACTTCACAAGTGATGGAGAAATAGACAACTTAAAAGTGCTGAAGTTTTACACCGGTGCAGACGATCTTGCCTATGACGAACTTCTCAGAATCTATCAGATACCGCATTGTCATCGTGGTTATCGTATCTATACGACAAGAGAGATAGAAGAAAATGACCTTCCAATACTACGCAAGTACAGTATTTAACAAACGGACATAAATTGTCCTTGACTTTTTCAACCAACCAGTTATATTATAAACATCACCAACCACCAACGGAGAACTCATGAACATCCATGAAAACCAAAACAACTCATACCGCTCAAAATCTACCTGTGGCTATTGCCGAGAGACTGGCCATAACCAATACCAATGCCCACACGTCAAAGGTGATTGGGAGAACTTCCTATCAAGATTAGAAATCCCCAAAGATATTCTAGGGCGACCCATCAAACGAGGGTATAACCGAATAGCATGGAAGGACACTGGGTTCGACCCTCTTGCTGATAGCATTGAAAACAATGCACTTGCTTCATGGTTTCGCAACTGCCGGAAAGCCTACCTCGTCCAGAAAGAACGCGGATTTGACTTGGAAGGAAAAACAAAGCGCAAAGCATCAGCACCCCGAACTTGTGGCTTCTGTGGTTCACCCCACCACACTCGTAGGAAATGCCCAGAGATGGAACAGTTCTTGAAAGATTGCTACAAAGCCAATGAGAATTGGAGACAAGCCTGTTATCATGAACTCGTAGAGCTACATGGCCTATCGGTTGGGGCTTGTGTAAAAGTTAGAGTAAACAAGAACTGGCAATCCGCTGGAGAAGAAAAGATTGGACTTATCACAAAGATAAATTGGGATACTATCAACGTTCTATCAAGTGGAAAGCAACGTTCAAGTTTTGCTCAGTCTCCTTTAATTGTAGAAGTTATGGTCGGCAATGAAACATTCAAACTTAAAGACCTTGAAACTCACTTCAAGACGATAGGTGCGAATGGCTCAGAGTACACTTGGAGTGGAGCAGAATTTTTGAAGGTCATCACCCACTCTCCTACACCACTACCCCCCGAATGGGTAACGTCATACAAAGAAAGCTTTGAGACTCTTGTGAAGAAGAGAACCCAAAAGCAACTGGAGTATGGCATGAAGTCAGACTATAACACACTGAACATCGTAGCTCAAATCAACGCATGGAAGTAAACAATGCGTTGCCCTTCTCTGTCCATAGGCGATCTGGTGTACATCCGGCACGCACCTGCCATCATGGGTGCAGTGGTGGGCTTACACAAAGGACAGGTAAGAATATATTTTTTCAATGAAAGAAGCACTCTCGTTCTGCCTATAGGCATCCTCAGAAAAGTTTTTTATGAAACGGACGTTTAATGTCCTTTACAAATTCACACAACAGGTTATATTATAAAAGTAACCAACCAACAATGGAGTAAATATGAACATCATTACACAAACCGATAAAAGAGCAACGGTTTTTTACATGGGGAAGCATTTTGTAGTCTCCGACAACGGAGCAGAAACCTTGATTTTCCCTAGCGATTCAGCCGGAAACATATCAAACTACCTAGATGTCGGTGGGGGTTTGAACACAACACTTGCGGAGGTTCTAGCTGACTTTTCACAATACTTTCATGGAGGCTACTAATGACACACGAAAGCGCAATCATTGTCTTCACAGTCAATTTCATATTCATCCTTGCCTTCACCTTGTGCGTAGAGCTATGGGAACAACGAATGGACAGGCTTAAAGGAAGAAAAAAGAAGTCGGACAAAAAATGTCCTTGACTTTTACAACCAACCAGTTATATTACTTACATCACCAACCAACAACGGAGAATAAATGAGTGACAAAATGATACAAATACCACTTCCCTTTGAAGAACCAATGGACAATTACAGAGCCGTAGGGATTGCCGAAGGTTTTCTATCAAGTAACAGTCAAGGCGAATATCTTCGGGCATGGCAATATTTGATAGACACCGGCATGGCATGGACTCTGCAAGGTTTCTTTGGCCGAACTGCCGATGCCCTTATAGAAGAAGGCCACTGCACACCACCAAAATCATAACCGGACAAAAAATGTCCTTGACTTTTTTGATCAATCGGTTATATTCTAAACATCACCAACTACCGGAGAAAAAATAACTAGAAAATAAAAAATGTCCACCGGACAGAAAATGTCCTTGCAAAACTTTCAAAACTAATTATATTATAAACATCTTCACAACGAAGAACTTACAACAAAACTTACGGAGTCCTATCATGGCTACAATTGACTACAAAACATTCCTTAATGTTATCACCCCTATCGTAAATGCTCGTTTCCCTGTCCTCGTTCGTGGTCGGCATGGCATTGGCAAATCTACCATCGTCTACCAACTTGCAGACAAAATGGGCTTGCCTGTTATCGAAAGACGTGCATCTCAAATGACTGAAGGTGACTTGCTTGGTCTTCCTAAACTCACAAAGAATGTCACGACTTGGTGTCCTCCCGAATGGTTGGCTACCGCTTGTAACAAGCCTGTCGTTCTCTTCCTTGATGAAGTAGACAGAGCTACACTAGAAGTCCGTCAAGGCATCTTTGAACTCTGTGATAGCCGTAAAATTGCCGGTAACGCATTGCATCCCGATACTCTCATCTTTGCTTGTGTAAACGGTGGAGAGCATGGCTCACAATACCAAGTAGGCGAGATGGATCCAGCAGAACTTGACCGCTATACCGTCTTTGATGTAGAACCTACGGTAGAAGATTGGCTTGAATGGGCTACCGACAATGTGGCACAAGAAGTGTGGGATTTTATCAATCACAATCATGGCCACTTGGAACATAAAGGTGACTACGAGCCTAACAAGGTTTACCCGTCAAGACGTTCTTGGGAAAGACTTTCAAAGACTCTAAGTGGAATGGGTGACGAGATTGAAAACTCTTCTTCAACCTACCAAATTGCCCAAGCGTTCATCGGCTTTGAAGGTGCGGTTGCTTTCAATAACTTCCTCAAAGACTATGACCGTCAAGTCTCAATTGAAGACTTGCTTGACGAAGGTCGCCACGAACTCACAAAGAATTGGAAGATTAATGACCACAACGCAATGGTTGAGAAGATGAAGTCTAAAGACATCTTTGCTGAACGACTATCCGATACTCGCTTGGAGAACCTAGCAAAATACTTCGTCTCCTTGCCTTCCGAGATTGTAATGGTTCTCTGGCAGTCACTCGCTCAAACCGAAGAGTCTACCTACAACATTGCGAAGCTATGGGCTATTGAGGTTGACGGTGTGATAATCCAAGACTTTGTTGTCGGCATCTTGAACGCAGACAGCTAAAACTATTGGGCTTGCCTCTGTGCCTTTGAACAGGGGAATTTATTATCGGACACTTTTTGTCCTTGACTTTTCACACCGATCGGTTATATTATAAATGTAACAACGGAGAACAAATGAAAATTAAAAAAGGTGTATTCAAAGTAGCCCATGCGGAAGGATTCACAGAATACCAAGGCTCATATGCAATTGCCTTCCCACTATACATTCACAGAGCAGAAGAAGAAAAACTCTGGAAGGTTTCACACTTTGCTACCGGCTACAACGTAAAAGCCAAGCTAACCCTAGAGAACGCAAGAAAGTTGGTGAAAACAATAAGACATTACCCTCTCTTTCTCACTCCAACCATTGACACTTTCACGAAGCAACTTGAACTAATGAAAACTAAGCAACCCACACAGCATCAACAACTTATGCAAGATCTACAAATCGGAGAAACCAATGAGTAACAACCAAATCAACCTTTCAATCAACATCTCGGATGAATTACTGGCGAAGCTTTTAATGGCCGTCAGCCCACCACAGCAAAGCATGGGTATACCATTGCAAGCCCTTATGGGAATGGGAGCGAGACAACAGGCCATTCCGGCAGAAGAACCAAAAGAGAAAGCTAAAGTGGGCTTTCGTGTAAACAGCAAGGAGCAATCATGAGCAACGGCAGACCAAACGTGGGATACAGCAACATTACATATTATGCAATTCAACAGAGAAAGGTAGTAAAAACCCCTATTGTTGAGAAGCTACCCGATCCAGAGCCTCTGGAAGACACAAAAGTGGTGTCAATCATGGACAGGATACAAAATAAAAAACAACCGGACACTTTTTGTCCACCCGACTTGACAAAAGTAGACGATGGGTTATATTATAAAGGTAAGCAACAACCAACAAAGGAAATTCAATGAGTAAAGACAAGAAAAAAGAATTTGACTTGAACACCCACACCTTCAGACTATTACAGCAAGAACCTTTCTTCGCCTCGTTGTCTCGTAACATCAACAAAAGCCCTTCCTATGCTGTTCCCACAGCCGGAGTGCGCATCAACCCTCACAACCAACAGTTTGAAATGGTCTATAACCCAGACTTTATGGGAGGATTGACCGACAAAGAAAAACTTGGTGTCTTGATGCACGAATACTATCACATCATCTTTGAGCATGTCACAACACGACTTCCCTCCGGTGGAATGAGCATGAAGTGGAACATCGCCACAGACCTTGCTATTAATAGTCACATTGCCGACATGCTCCCAGAAGGTGGTTGTATCCCCGAAAAGAAGGACACTCCCTTTGAGAAGTATCCGCTTGGATTATCGGCAGAAGCCTATCTCAAATTGATTGAGGATGATGAGCAATTCAAGAAAGACCCAGAAGATGGACAGGGCGGTGAAGGTGGCGAAGGTGATGAAAGTGGCCAAGGTGGTTCTTCCTTGTCCGACCATGCTTTTGATGACCACAGCGGTTGGGAAGATGTTGACGAAGAGACAAAACAAATAGCCAAAGAGCATCTCAAAGAAGCAATGAAGAAAGCCTCTGAAGACGCATCCAAGAGCAATGGATGGGGAACTATATCGGCAGACGTTCGCAAGCAAATCATGGATGCTATCACACCGAAGGTAGACTGGAAGAAGGTTCTCCGATACTTCATCAAGAAGTCACAGAGAGCAGACAAGCGTTCCACCGTCCGTAGAATCAATAAGCGTTTCCCTCTCATCCATGCCGGAAAGAAGGTTCGGAGACAGGCTCAAATCGCTATCTCCATTGACCAGTCTGGTTCAGTCTCTGATAGTATGCTTGCTTCCTTCTTTTCTGAATTGAACAAGCTTGCAAGCCTCGCAGAGTTCACCGTCATTCCCTTTGATACTGAAGTAGACCCATCGTTGGTCTACACTTGGAAGAAAGGAGAGAGCAAGATGTGGGAACGCGTCAAGTGCGGAGGAACGTGCTTCAATGCTCCGACCAAGTATGTGAATGACCAACGCAAATTCGATGGTCACATCATCCTCACAGACATGGAAGCACAAAAACCTATCCGTTCACTATGCCAAAGAATGTGGATGACCGACCAGAATGGTAAGGACAACCCATACTTCTCAACACAAGAACTCGTCATAGCGATAGACGACTAGTACACTACCCCACTACCCTACCCCCACCACCGGAGACAAAATGATAGGCACACTATGGAGGAGCGAGAGCGGAATATGTGTATGCGTTGAGTGTGACGCAGACGGATGGATGCGCTTTTATTACCTAAACGATCCTAATTGCAAGGCATGTATACACACAAGTACAATACACACATACTACACACAACTTACACAACCAACGGAGAAAAAATGAGTAAATATAAAATGAACAAGGTGATAATCACCACACGAAAAGGCAACGCTTCACATCCACGAATCGTAGCACCACAAGAGATAAAGAAGCAAACCAAGTATTCAACATTCCATTACGAAGGGAAAGAATAATGAACAACACAGCAATTACAATTGAAGCCGTAAAAGAAGCATTGACTTTCATAGACAAGATGTGGGGAGACTGGCAAGGAGACTTTCATGACTTCATGGCCAACGTCATCTCCGATGAACGCGTGTCCTCACATGACGTGCGTCACGTACTGGATGCACTCTCCAAAGGAGAGCCAATAGAAGACCTTGAAGATCTCTACGTTCAAAAGGAAGGTTCATCCTACGATGTCAGAGTGAAACGATAAGCAAGACAGTGCAAGGGGCAGTTTCAGAGTAGAGACACCCCTTGCAATTATCGTGCCAAACTTTATTTACATAACTCAATATATACACGCACAGCCTTCTACGAAGGGAGCGGACATTTTCTGTCCAAAGTAAACCTTTCTGCTTGACAAGTTGGGGCAACCGGTTATATTACTAACATCACCAACCAACAACGGAAACAAAATGAGCAACCAACTTCCACTAGACCCAATGATATGCCCAGAACACCTAGCCACGATTGTTTCAGTCGTTATGGCTATCCTAGCACTAGAAGAACCGGATATGCCGGAGAACTTAAAACTCCTTTCTAAGCAACACCTAGAAGACGTTCTTCACGATAGCTTTGATTCAACCTCATTTAATTAAAGCCGGACATTTTTTGTCCTTGACTTTCTGAGTCAATCGGTTATATTACTAACATCACTTCAACAACGGATAGCAAAATGGCTTACAACTCCCCAACTTACATTACCCTTCAAGACCTCCAGCATGACCACGTCCACGTTACATGTGTAGAACAATGTGCTTGGGGCTTGACTTACGGCTTCATTGACGTACACTTCATTGACCACAGCAAAGAGAACAAGTACGGAGAGTCACTATGGGCAAAGCACAAAATCAAATGCACTTGGGAAGAAGCGAGAAAAGCAATTGTGAAAAGCGAACTTTGGTTGAACCATGCTTTTGACGCATCGGACAAAAAGTGTCCTTGACTTTTACCCTCAACCAGTTATATTACTTACATCACTTCAACCAAAGGAAAAACAAATGAAGTCATACACAATGAAACAGAAAGAGAACGAGATAAGAGAATTCTGCCTTGAACGTCTGGAAGAGATAGCTGATTACAAAGGCTTTGAAGACTTCTCAGAGATGGACATAAGCGATCTCCACCACCAAATCTTCAATGAAGATTACTATATCGTAGGCTACTATCAAGCGGAACAATGGCTAGGCACAGACACCTTCCGAGTTATCGCAGAGATCAGAGACTATGAAGAGATGAGCTTTGGAGAGTCTCACACAGACTTTTCATCTTCCGAAGCCGTTGTGAACATGTATGTTTACATTCTCGGTGAAGAAGTCATTCAAGCATGCTTTGATGAAGTCGTAGAGAAGCTAGAAGACAAGCAATTGAAACTTGATTGTGGGTATTCTTGCTAGAGGACATTTTCTGTCCTTGACATTTTCACCCAACCAGTTATATTATAAAAGTAACCAACCAACAAAGGAAAATTAAAAATGAAAAACT
>JGI24003J15210_10001631_pt1 | contig 9852 bp, 21 predicted proteins | sample LinPmetageLP28_FD_15210 | JGI IMG/M metagenome (IMG submission 15210)
ATTACTTCCGCTTCTAACTTTTGAATAGAATATTTATTTTTAGGTATAGAAACCATTTTATACGACCATTTACCTTGACAAGCGAAAGACGTTGATTGTGCTTGAAATATTGCCGTTACATATTTTGGGTGATTAAAAGATACTTTTACTTCTCTGTTAATCATTCGTGTTGTAAAATTTTTCATTTAAGTGAATTTTCTATTTCCCAATTTTCTAACATTGCGTCAAAATCTTCGTCATCTGGTATATAGTTTAAATAGCATTGCCCGCTTTTTACTATGGATTCGCATTCTTCCATAAAATAATCCTTGTCATAGTATAAATCTTCTGGCAAAAGTGCCGTTTCGTTTTGTTCGTGCAACCAGTATATTTCGTACCCGTCTGCACTTGTAAATGTGTCAAATATTTTCATGTTATATCGTGTTTTGTTTTAAAGGAATATTCCTTTGTAATTGTAAGATAGTTAAAACAATCCAGAATAACAAATTTATTTTCCATTTAAATTAAATATTTGTACATTTAGCTTTTTAGATATTGCTAAAAGTTTTTCTAATGTAGGGTTTGCCATACCTCTTTCAATAGTCCTAATTGTAACTTGATTTGTATTAATTTGGTTAGCTAATTCTATCTGCGTCAATCCTCTTTTTTTTCTTGCAGTTCTTAATATTGCACCGATTTCTTTTTTTGTATTACTCATAATAATTCTTTAAATATTTTTTTAAATTCTGTTTCCATTTGTTCGTATAGCGCTTCCATTCTTAATGGCACTAATAGTTCAGTATAGATGCTATTCATTTGTTCCTCTAAGAATAGTTTAAATGCGTCATTCGACATATTACCAAAAGATATAGATTCAAATCTGTAAAACTTTTTGTCTCTATATGTCATAGCTAAATCGTATTGGCCACTAATAATTTTTAGGTAATTGTACATCTGATGTTTATCTCTGCATCTACTTACCTTAAATTCTGTCGGCATTTTATCCCACAACCAGCCACAAAATAAATGATAACATCTATGCAAGTTTACGTCTCTAGGGGTTTGAGGCATCATTAAAATGTTTTGCCTATCATTTATTAATGCAAGTTTTTCCGCAGTATTATTTGCGGGTATAAAAATCATATTGTCAACTTTAAATTTTGCTAGTTGTAAATAGTCTTTATGTTTCATTTAATTATTGCTTTTACAAATCCAGTTGTTCTACTGCTGACCAAAATAACTTCTTCGCCTTTTTCGTCAAATATTGGTTTACTTAATTTTACCCTTGCTTGCAATAAATCTTTTCTAGCTTTTAATGCAATTTCTAATTCTCTGTATTCTGCATCTTCGCTAAAGTTGTATGTAGTTTTTTGCCCTTCTTGAAATTCTACACCATTTACTATGTCTATAGTTTCTATGTGAGGTTTTATAAACTTGTTAAACTCAGTTAAATATTTTTCCAGCCGAACAGATCGAGAATAAATTTCTTCTGCATCTGATTCTTGCAACATAATTTCTGATTGTCTGCGTGCCTCAGATTTTAAATCTCTGCTAGACATTAGCATTAATTCTTTTTCTCTCTGTGCAATAAATTGCTCCTTTGATTTTCCCATGTTAATTAAATTTAGTTAAAAGTTCTTTGTTTTGTGTTGTAATAGTAAAGTGTTTTTCGATGTCTATTAATGTCGTTTGTTTTTTACTTAACGATTTTTTAGCTTTTTCCCACTTAGGATGTTGTGGATTTAACTCCTCTTTTGCCGTTTTTCTTTTACTCTGATGCTGGTTTGTTGCATCTGAGTCTTGGGTATCGTTGATTAAAAATAAGCCGTTTAAAGCGTACTTTCTCGCGTAACTACTTGAACTGCCAAAACTTTGTGATATGTCCATTCCTTTGCGGTTAACGTCAATGCCCGCTTGTGCGGTTACTGCAATTTTATTTTGCCCGTCTGAAAATATAACTTTTGCCTCAACGTATGGGATTCCAGCAACCTCTTTTACCTCGTCTGTAATAACTAATGTACATCTACCTATTTCTAGTAATGGCTTAACTGCCTCAAGTATATCTTCGCAATTTCTATACTTGTATTTGCCAAAACTATTGTATTGGTTTTTAGGCGCTTTTAATTGTGCTTGTATTGATTGTAGTGCTTCCATGTTTTTATTTTAAATGTTTGAAATTAAATCTGTAATTTTTACTAAAATTGTAATACTCTTTTTGTCAGTAAATGCAATTAGCTTACCCTCGCATTTAATTTTTTCGTTGTCGCAAGTTGTGGTAATTACTCCATCATTAAATGTTTCTAATAGTATGTTAAATTCTTCTCTAGTGCAAGATGTTCCGCCGTATAATTTTTGCGTCATAATTAATTCTGAGTCATTTAATCCTTGTGGAGAATTAAGCCATTCTAATGCTCTGCTGATTTGTCTATTTAATTGTTTCATTAGTAAAGGTTTTGTTTAATGTTTTTAAAACTGGTTTTAAATATGATTCTTCGAAAATTATGCCTTCTTCTACTAGATAATCGATAAAATCTAACTCTGTCAATTCGTATTCGTCTAGTGACATGCAATCGGTATTGTATCCGTTTTTTTGCGGAAATTCTGAAAAATAAGTCATGCCGTTATATTCGTAAAAATGCATTCCTAAAGTGCGAAGAATTTGATAACTATCTGTCATAACCTCTATGTAAGATTCGTCCTCAAAAACTAATTGTAATGAGCAATTCTCGCTAGGGTTATTTAGTTCGTTGCAAATAGTTACGGAATCGTAAGATATAGGCAAATCAATATGCCCTAAATCTTCCTTGTCTAATTTGTACTTAATGTGATTTTCCATGTTATAAGTTTTAGTGTTTGGGAATATTCCCTAATGTAGCTTTAAGATAATTAAAACAATCCAGAATAGCAAATTTAATTTCTATTATGTTTTATCAAAATGCAACCTAATTTGTCTGCCTAAATCTGCGTCATTAGGATTGTCTTTAATTAATTTTTTGATCTGCACTATTTCTTGTTGCAATACTATTGCTCTAATGTCAATTAAATTGCTTGAGTCGTAATCGTAATTCATAGGTTTTTTTTAAAAGTGCGGGTCTCTGTACTTGTTCATTTCCCCGAATATTATTGATATTTTTTGAAAATTTCTGTAACGCTTAGTTATGCCAGTAATTAATTTTAATTGAGTGTTTGCTCCAATTTTTTCCCCATCTACTAAATCGTCATATTTATAGCCTTGCGGTAGATATTCTTCCCATCCCCAGCCATATTGTTTATATAATCTGTCAGCTAACGCTTTTATGATTTGCACCTTGTAACTTACTATGCCCCAAGCGTTGCGCTTAGAACACCATTCTAATGGTTCTGTGCTATATTTTGGGTTNCTGCTATACTTGTATTNTTCATCTCCGTAAGCTACTCCGCACCATTCTGTTTCCATTNGTCTAATTTCGCATTTATTGCCGCATTCTGAAACCCATGTTACTTCGTATGGTTCTCGGTCTGAATAAAATAACATTGTTGCTCCTTCGCCAACTACTGGTTCGGTTCGGTTATTTCCCATCATCTGGTTGTGAAAACTTCCAGCTACTCCTACTTTTCTACTTTGCCTTTTCATAATTTTAGTAAATTTTAATGTCAGTTAATATGCCATCGTTGTCGGTCAAATCATTATCTTCTATAATGTACATTATTTGGGTAATTGTCCCTACCATGTCTCTAAAAGCGTAAAATTCAGCGCTTGACAACTTGTGGTTTTCGTCTTTTGGATTATCTAAAATCTCTTGTAATGCCTCTTGGCAATCTCGCAAATCTGAAGCTGTATTCTGAAATCTGCAATAACTCATGTTACTCATAAAATATCGTGTTTAAAATGATTGGGAAAATTCCCGAATGTATCCACAAGTTAAGCATAATAATCCAGAATAACAAATTTATTTTCTATTATTACCTAATTAATTGCATAAAAAAAGCCTAAAGTGCTTTACACGATAGGCTTTTAAAATATAATGGGACTTGCTACGATTCCCTAAATTTCCGAAACAAATCAATGGTGGATGAAATAGGTTTATGCTTTTCTGCAAACCCCATTATAAGAGTTATAAAACCGCTTGCGCCAGCGCCCCCAGCAACTAGCTGTCCAATAGTTAATGAACGTATAAAAGACTTTATACTGCTAAAGAATTGAAACACAAAATTGCGTTTAGTCTTATTCTTTTGCTCCGTCTTTTTTTGCTTAGTTTCTTGAGTATTTTCTTTGCGCTTAGTTTTTTCATTTTGTTTATTAATTTTTACTGCTTGTTTACCTTTGTAAACTACAATAGTGTCAACCTTAATATCGTTGTCACAATAGCACCTTTTTAAAGCCTCTTGACAAATTTTTAATTGTTTACGTTTACCTTGCGCGAAGGTAAAGGTAAAGGTAAACATAAAGGTAAAGGTAAATAATGCAAGTATTACGTTTTTCATGTTAATAGATTTAAAAATTATCCTCGCACCAGATTGGTGTTTTGTCTCCGAAATACGCTTGCCTATAATTAAACTCAAAAAAATCTTCTGCATCTTCTCTATTTGTGTGCTGACATAAAATGTCTATGCATTTTTTAACAGAATAAATTACTCGCATATTATTAAAATCTATGCCAATCATTGCGTCATCAAATTCGTCTGCCGTAATCATTTCTTCTGCTTCTACTATATCCATTACTTGTTGTATCATAATTCTATGCTTTTAAATGTTTTTAAATTTCCTTCTATTTCTTCTATGCAAAATCCTCGTCTGCCTTTTGCAAAATTTGTACTTACCCATTCGCTTGACGGACTTAGTGCGTAATAGCTATTGTATTCAAATTTAGGATTACTGCAATCCCTAATTAATTGATGGCTGTCTCCTTTTTCGAAACAGATCTTATAGCTATGTAAATTGTACTTATCAATATATGCTCGTATGTGGTCTTTAGCTTTTTGGTCAAGCGTTGCCTTAAACCCAAATTTCTTAAATTCCTTGTCTTTGCCATGCGTAATAATAAATGCCCAGTTGTCGATTGTGTAATGACTAATAAATTGTGTATGTATATTATACACTACATCTGGTAAAAGGTAGTGTAAAACTTCTTTTGCTTGCAAGTTTACTATATGCCCAAAATCCCCCGCATGATTGTCATTAACTACGCTGTGAAATTCTAGCGGAACACCTAACGTTGCAAGAGTAGATGCTAGCCGTATTTTAAAACTGGATGCAATCTTAAAGCATTCTACGTTATCCATATTCTGCGGCAGCTTATGTCCACCTCTAGTTGTTTCCCCGTTGTATCCATCTACAAAGTCACCTAATTCTTGTATTACGATTTTAGAATGGCCATTAAAAGACGTATTAACTGCACTAACTATTTCTTTAAGCGTATCCTCTAATTCTTCCTTGCCCCATTTACCGCTATCGTACAAATCATTTTTAATATGCATTCCTATGTGCGTATCTGTGTAAGTTAGCTTTAGCACTTTTTTGCTGCTAGGCTTATTTGCGCGTACTTTTAAAGGCTTTATAGCTGCATCCGCTATACTTTCCTTAATTATGTCTGTGTTTAGTTTAAAAAGCGCTTTATTTTGGCTTTCCTTCGTGTATATTTTCCATTGCTGCCCAGTACTTTCGTTTGTACTTAATCGAGAAAGTTCTAAATTGTCTGGTGGCAATTCAAATTCTGCGCTTTGCAGTTTTTCGGTTCGGCTTGTTAAATTGCCTTGTTTATCGTATTTTCTTTCTGTTTCTACAAATTGACGTTGTAGAATATAATACTTCTTTTTAATTGTCTCATAAGCATTATTAGGGTTTGCCAATCTTTTAAAATAAGATACATTGCTTTCCCCCTTATGCTGTGGATTCGCTAAAATTAATTGCCTTGCCGTCATCATTATGTGTTTTGTGATAAAATTCTAAAAGCCTATTGTAATAAGGCATAAAAGTTTTATTTCCAGTATTTGTGTCTAGGTAAGATATATGCGCTTCAACAAATGCCTTTGCATTTACTATAGTTCCATCGTCTAATTTAAAATCGTTGTATTCTGTTAAATCTAATTTTTGCAACCTATTTTTTAATACCTTATATTTCATGTGACACAAAATAGGGAAATTATTCGACATTTTTGTATTCGTCTATTGCATCAAAACTTGGGCATTCCTTAATTCTTTCCCAACTATCTACTTTTCCATTAAGATTTTTATCGGGAGAAATGTCTCTATGACCAAGTATTTTTATGTCTTTTACGTCTTGAAACTCTTTTAAATACCCTAAGACGTTGCGTATTTCGCAAATTAAGGCGGTTTTCTGCGCTTCTGTGCGCGTATCTTTTGCTTTCCTAGTGTTTCCCTTATCTACTCCGCCAATATAGCTTATATGTACGCTTGTCGAATTATAGTACTTTACTCCGTTTGTAATTTTATTGTAGTCTGCTAAACAAAAAACTTCTCCGTTCTCTGCAATTACTCTGTGATAGCCAACCGATTTCCAGCCAATAGATTTCCAGTATCTTTTTAATGACTCTACGTTGCCATAACCCGCAGTACAATGAATAAAGATTCTTTTAATGTTTCTCACAAACCTTTTTTGCGCCATTCCCGTCTAATTAGCAAAGTAACTATTACAATAATTATAGCAGTTATTATGCTCATAAAGCTTTTAAAAATCTCTTGTACAAAAAAGTTGTTTGAGATCTGTAAAGGAATATTNAAATAAACACCCATACCCGCAGTTACAGATAGCGTAGTGTCAATAATCTTTTCTTTTATGTTTTCCGTAGTAAATGCACCGCTTACAAATAGTAAGATGCTTATTAAAATCTTATTCATTATTTTTCCCCGTTTTTTGGCATAGCCATTTTAAATAATTGTCTAGCTACTGATTGCGCGGAATAGCCTAGTAATATTGCAGTAAAAGTGTTTAAAGGATAGAATGGTTCTAAATCCTTTTTTGCATATATAAACAACATAACTATTAACCCGCTTATGCCAAAACTAATAAACTCCAAACCAGCATCTAAAAAAATGCCTCTTTTTTTTGCGTTATATAGCTTAGTAAGGAAATGCAATAACACACCGCCTATGCCCATAAGGTATAGTTCGAATATTGCATTCATTAGATTATTATAATTTTATTTATTATGCCATCATAGTTTGGTTCTCCCTTCCATAATGTTGGCTTTGTTTTATCCAAATAGTCAATCATTTGCTGCTTATATCTGGTTGCCATTTCCATTGCTTGACGTTTAGCTTGCTCTACGTTTGCAATTACCTCATTACTGCCTTGCGCCGTTTGCGCGCCTTTGTTGCCAGTTTTTATATGATTAGGCTTGCTAATATAGGCTTTTACGCTATACGCTATAAACGGCTTTAAATAAGTGCTTATTAAGGTAGTATGACTAGACGGATTAGCTACAACGTCATCGTAAAAATCTGTTCCTAAAATAGTCATTACTTGCTCCCACTCTACTATTTGTATAAGATTATCTTTAACCGCATTTATGTCAAACGTATTGCTAAATGCCAAAGTCTTTATTTCTGCCTTACTCGCTATCATTTGCTATTTTTTCTGCCTCTTCAACATCCATTCCCATAGCTGTCAAAATATGTATTATAGAATTTACACCGATTGTGTCCCGATTTTGTAGTAAGGTAGTAATAGAGCTAATGTCATTTATTACATTCATTGGACTTTGATTGTTAAATGCTACTTCTTCGTTTGCGTACTGAGTACCTTCAAACGCTTTTTTAAGTGCGTCCATAATCTTATCTTGCTCATTTCGTACTTGTCTCTCAGCTAGTTCCCATTCGTTTCTTAGCTGCTGATTATTGCCTAATGCTCCAGCAGATTCTAACCCAGCTAAACTTCTAAACCAGTTGCACGCTTTTACTATATTGTTTTCTACTAGCTTTTGCAAGTTAAGAAAACTACCCTCTTTGCTCATTGGGTATTGTATATATTCTGGTGTTTCTACATCCCCCGTAATTGGTACAATTAAAGTTTTTCCGCTTCGTCCATCACTCGTGCCTTTAATTTGCTGCTCTAGTTTGTGTTTTTTAGTTTTTAAGTCATCATCGTTTGTAACATCCCCAAAATCAAATTTTAGCATGCTAGATAAATTTACACCATTCTCAAACTGATTAGCGTTGTACTGACCAATTAAACTCTCTACTTGCGCATCATAAAATGCTCCACTCCACATAGGAAATGGATAATCTAGCGAACCGCCTTCATAATCAAATATTGGAATAATTCTAACTTGCTTGTTTTCTAGTTGTGTGTATTTAGGATATAATGATAATTCGTAAGGTATTATTCTGTTGTCATTCCAATCCTTGGATATGGCCACATATTCGGCATTCTCTTCTAGATATTCTACAATTCTTACTTTACTTGCGTCTAAATGGTAAACAAAAACTTCTGAACCAATACGAACCTCTTCGATAAATCCATAGCCGTATGTTCTTCTGTCTTTAGCAACTCTTTTGCATAACTCACTCCAGCCATAAAACTTGTTTAAATAATTGTTAATCTTAATCTTAAATAAGTCAGACGTAATTACTTCTCCATAGCTAACATATTCAGCAAAACTACTAATTACAGAATTTAATGTACTGCTCTCCTTTACAATCTTAGAAAGTAGTTGCGGAAACAAATTATTAGATGTAGTACTAACAATCTTAATTCCTCGCTTTGATATTATCTTTTGTTTATCTGTATAATCTGGTAGTTGAGTAATATTATTTTGTATAGTAAAACTACTCGCTTGCTTCTTTAGATTTCTTGATTTTAGTTGATTTCTTTTTTGGTTCATCTTTCTCAATGAATTTTACTAAAATGCTATATTCTGGCATTAAAGACAATTTATAAATTGTTTCTGCTAACTCAAGGTTAGTGTTAAGGAGACCAAACCCCCTAACACCTATTTTACATCCTTGATATTCTTTTTTATACCGCCACATATTAAACTGTAGTTGCGTTAACTAACTCAGTTACTATTTGTGTGGTTGTGGTTGCAGTAGCACCAGTTAAAGCGCTTACTACTCTTAATGGTTCGCCTTGCTCGGCTGCCATAGTCATAGCAAAAAGATTGTCATCAGTTTTTAATTTTCCGCTTGTAGATGCGAAACTTTCGAAAGCAACAAAACCCTCATCTAGACTTTCTTCGTCATATCCGACAAACAACAATGTGTCTTGGTCATATAGTCTTGCAACCATATATTGCTCACATGAATTTTTAATTGCAGTTAAAGATTTTCTTTGCTCTTTAGTTGGGTTAGCAACAGAGAAAATTACCTTTACCGCATTACTTCTTTCCATAGCTTCTGTTACTTCACATTCTCCACGCTTAAAATTAATTTTACCAAAGCCGTCTCCAGCTACTTTAAAAACTATATTTGTAATATCGTGGGTAGAACCCAAAGTAATGCTATTTATGTCCCCTACTGGGATAGTGTAAAGTTCTTTTACACCCGCCGTTTTTGGACAATTCGTCCCAGCTACGGCTGCTAAACTTAAATTTGCTGGCATTTTTTTATAATTTAAAACAGATCAAAGAGGGAAATTAATCCCCCTTTTGTCTGTTGGTTATTTAAAATCTATCGGTAAAGCACGATGTCTTCTCCGTTAGTATAATTTACATCAAATGCGTAATCACATCTGTAACGTACTGTTCTATCCCCAGTTGCCTCAAATTGCGGCAAGATAGCTAAGCTATTAAACTCTGCTTCTAAAGCAGTACCAAAGTGAAGATTAGATACGTTAGCTGCTACAATCGTGTTAGATGGTAGGAAAGGTAAGATAGCCATTCTCTGTCCTAAGAAATCCAATTCTTTAGCACCGATGTAGTAAGAACCCGCGCCAT